>JAABUL010002222.1_pt1 | contig 32975 bp, 6 predicted proteins | sample 5559151 | NCBI WGS metagenome assembly JAABUL01 (sample SAMN10711876, study PRJNA513368) | rock metagenome | isolation source: Antarctica rocks | place: Antarctica: Victoria Land, Pudding Butte sud | reverse complement strand
ATCGCATTTATAGATTCTATAGATTCTATAGATGCAAATAATGCATTTTATTAATAAATTGCATCTATAAGATCTATAGAGTCTATAGATACAAATATTGCATTTTATTAATAAATTGCATCTATAAGGTCTATAGGGCCTATAGGTGCAAATATTCTATTTTATTAATAAAAAAAAATTCTAAAATTAGTAATTCTTGGCATAATGACGTAATTTTCGATTCCTTGACAATTCGATTCGATTCCTAATATTGGAATCGAATATTGACTCGAGTCGAGTTAGATCGATTCCAAAATAATAGGAATCGACTTGGGTTTGAGGTCGATTCCTAGGGTTGAAATCGTTGGGTCGGGTCGATTCTAATAGTTGGAATCGAAAGTCGACTTGACGATTAATCTATATATATATTAAACAATTGCTAGATTTGTGTTATATATCTAGCTAGCAAATTACTTTACTCGACGAGTTTTACTTAATAAATTGCGCTAGTCTCTAAGAGAACTAGCTTGACAAATAAAGATAAATTTGCGCATAACTAAGTAGATAATTAATTCAACTATCTATTACAACTTGTCTAGTATTTGTTTTGTCTATTTCTCGCTTTGCTTTTATAACAAATAATAGCTTTAATCAAGGTAATTACTAGTCGCACACTACCCTACTTTTCTCGCACATCACCTCCACTTTGCTCGCACACTATCCTTCTCACTAAGCCTAATTAGGTAATTTCTAAACCTCATAAATAAACCAAATCAACAAGTTAAGAGAGCCCATGAAAGATACTTGATTTTGCGCCTCTCTATTACCAAATTTAATGTATTTTCTTATCGATCTCTCGATGCAAATTCAAATCTAAAACATATCTTTTTGTATGCTTAAAATTAATCTCTATTTGCATCTCTATTTACATTTGAAAACTACTTATGTAGAAGATCAAAAAATCTAAAATTTGCCCCTCTATTGTTGTTCCTCTTGCATCTTCTCGCTTATTTCGTCGATAACTCTCTTGTCTATCTCGCTAGCTTTGTGTAGGCGATTAATTGTTAAGCATTTAGTTGAAGAGTAGATCCAAAATTAACTCAAAGATGAACAACGTTCGCTAAGTAAAGTTTGCAAAGACTATTTGACGTTGACGTTGTAATTGCGAAGACGCAATTTATGTCTTGTTTAATAAGTCTCGCGAGCAATTTTTTGACTTAACAATAGCAAACTTCTATATGCGTAGTATATTATCTAGAAGAGTTTTATTCTTAAGTGTTAGGAACTAGGCTCGGAACCTCTATCAAAGAGATATCTAAATTAATAACTAAATAAAACTTAAATCTATATTAGATTTAATATACAAAACAAAAAACAAAAGAGAAAAGAGAAAAATAAGACAATGTTAACTATATAAGATTGTAGACTTTATGTCTAGCAAAAATTGATTTAAATTTGATTTAGTTTAACTCAAATTTAGTTAAGATCGAGCTCAAAAAATTAAGCGAAATTAAGACGAAGAGTTGTTTAATCGACAAACGTAGCTAGCGAATTGCTAATCTAATACCATAACATTAAGCGACGACAACAAGATTTCTAACAAGATTTCTTGCACTTCTATTATGTTTTTATCGTCTTTCGTATAATTCTTTTGTCTTATTGTTGTTTATTTTGTTTGCGATAACTTTGTAAATCTTTAATAAAAATATATATTCTTCAATTTTAACACGTTGTCGCTTGTTTGATTATATTATTGCTTCTATATTTTGTAAGTATACGATAACTTTATCGTCTTAGTAAATATGTTAATGTAAGAAACAATAACGATAGATTTGTTCTTAAGACGTTTAAATTGCGCGTTTATTGTCTTCAATGCAAACAACGTTACTTAAACGATAAAATCGCAAAATATAGATATGCTACGAAGCTTTATCGATAAACGTATCTTTGTCTTCTTAAATTTTTGTTCGTAGTTGTAATATTAATTAATAAAAAACTTGTTTAGCTTAACATTTACGACTATATATAGATTGTCTACGCAAATAACGTTAATAATGCAAAGACAACTTGCAATTATTATCTATTAATAGAAAATTAAAACTTCTATTTAACTTAATTGTTATAATGTTAGATTAGCAATTCGCTAGCTACGTTTGTCGATTAAAAAACTTTTCGTTTTAATTTCGCTTAATTTTTTGAGTCCAATCTTAATTAAATTTGGGCTAGACTAGGTTAAATCTAGATCAATCCTTGCTAGACATAAAGTCTACAATCTTATATAGTCAACGTTGTCTCGTTTCTCTCTTTTCTCTTTTGTCTTTCGTTCTATATATTAAATCTAGTATAGATCTAAGTTTTATCTAGTTACTAATCTAGATACCTCTTTGATAGAGATTTCGAGCCTAGTTCTTGACATTAATAATAAGCGTTTTCGCTATACAATAAAGAGATGTTATCGAAGTATAATATCTTGTTAATAAAGTACTTAACTTACTTTTTACGCTTAGATTACAAATGCTTTTCGAGATAGTTAAATATATTTTAATTTGTATTTAGATAATTGTAATACAAGACGTTATAGCGCTTTTTCAATATTTTTAAAATAATTATATAGACAACATTCTTTTATCGCTTATAGAACGTCTTTTATTTTTTATTTGTAAAAAAATACTTTTTGCAATTAATTGTTACGTTCTAGTTTATATATTAAATACATAAAAAATAATTAATATAATATTTTTTTCGAAAAATACGTGCGAGAACATTAATAACAAAGCTTTATTGTTGTCAAATATAACAATTGTAGAATACGACAAATCTAAATAATTGTAGAGACGCATTAAAGCTTTTATTATTTATATGTAATTGTTATAGTTCTCTTTCTTTATAAAGCAAAAGTCAATATAAAAGATAATATTTAAAACAATAATTTTAATAATAATAAAAAGAGATATTGTGTATTTGTTTGTTTTGTAAATATAATTTATAATTAAGATTTATATATTTAGATATAATAGCTTTTGTATACAATTTAAAATAAAGAAAAGAAACTAAAGTTTATTGTTGTATTTTTTCTTCTTAGAATTAATGTATTACAAAGAAAACTTCGTTAGATACCTTATTAATGCTTGCGTAGACATTAAAGAATTTATTGCTATTATCTTAAAAACAACGTTTAAATTTCAAATATTCTATTATTTAAATATAGATTCTTCGAAATCGAGATAAAAATCTTTAAGAGTCGAGTTAATTTTGCTATTCTTTTGTTATTTCTTCTTAATTTCGCATTGTATTTTAAGATTTTTTAAGACGTTTTTGCGATATAATACTAAGACAAACGACTTTGTAGAAAAATAATTGTAATTGAGGCGCTTAACAATAAAAGTTCAACTATTTAAATTGTATTTATCTTCAAAATTGTTTTCTAATTTTGTAATCACTTCGAAAGAGCATTCAATGCGACAACTACTAGTATTTCGATAATTGTATTCTTTATTTTTAGACTTGTTGTTGCGATCGCAATGTATTTAGTATTTTATGCAAACATTTTGCTTGCTAATTTTGTTGCGATCTTTGACTATTGCATAGTCTTGCGTCGTCGCATGCTTGTTAAGCTTCAAAACAAGTAGATCGATAGATATTTTTTCGTAGTAGACATCAAACGATAATAGAAGCTCCATGATCATTATTAATAAGTAGATGGTAATGCAGATAATGTGAATAACAACGACGACAACAATGTAAACAACGCGTGGACCCTAGAAATTACTCAATTAGACTTAGTGAAGAGAGAGATAATATGCGAGCAAAGTAGAGGTGGTGTACGAGAAAAGTAGGGTGGTGTGCGACTAGTAGTTACCTTAATCAATGTATAAAGTACTTCTCTATTGCTAGCTTATTGCACTAGTTGATTGACGAATTATATTAATTATTTTGTTCTTTGTTAAATTTAATGTATTAGTTTATCAATTATTTTAATTACTTGTTAAGCAAATCTTTGTATTGAAGACAATCTATTTTTGTTTAATATTTGTTAAGCTACGCAATTGATTTGCAAAGCAATTTATTAAGCTACGCAATTAATTCGCAAAGCAATTTGTTAACGTTAAACAACTTGTTTATTCTTTAATTTATTCGCAAATCTTATTTAAATTTCGCATTTATTAAGTACGCAATGTTTATTTCTTATTAGCTTTTGTCTTAAGTTGACTTTATATATAAAGGAAAAAGTATCTATATTAGTTTATTAACTTCTTGTTTTTTTATTTATTAGTTATTAGTATTTAGCTTATTTTTTACTTTTTATTCAACAAGTTGTTGTTAAAATTGTTAAACAAGCTTTTTACTTTTTTTTATTCTTTATTTAATTAATTCGCAAACGTGGAATTTATTTAATAGAAGAGTTTTGCATTTAGCTTACAAAGTAAGCTATTAATAAATTTCTTTTTAAACAAATTGTCAAGAAATTTAAGATAGCTACTTAAGATCTTAAATTATTAAAGATTTAATTTAACGAATATATTAATCTTATTGTTTAGTTAACTTTCGAAGACTTGTTAGCAATTTCGAAGTTTTTAAATAAGCACAAATATTTTAAGCTTGTTGCTCTAGCTTCTTTTATCAAATTAATTAATTTAATTGCTATTATTTTGCTAAACAATTTGTATTCGAATAATTTTTTTTTGTCAAATTAATTGATTTAGTTGTTATTAGTTTACTAGATAGCTTGTATTTGTGTAATTAGTTTATTATAAGCAATAAGTTTTACAATTAATCTAGAAATTTAAACGACAACTTTCTTAACAAATTAACAAATTGTTTTAAATCGAACGTTTGTTATTAAATATTCTTTGTCTTATATAAAGATCGCAACAATTATAGTAAAGTAACAAATTTATTTAGTAATCTTTTTAGAACTTGTAGACAATAAAGATTTGTATTTGTTTGTAAAAACGACTTGTTATATATAAAAGCATTAAATTATATTAAAATAGTAGAAGAAATTACGTCGATAAAGCAAGTTGACACTTCTAAGATTGCAATTATTAAGCAAGCTTTTTCTTTAAATACACAAAGTTATTTTGCTCTTAATATTTAAAATATGTTTATTGTTCAAAATTTACAAAGTTAGCTTGTTTTACTTATTTAGAACTTCTTTACTTAGTCTTTTATTTACTAGATATCAAACAAATAGTACGATGTTAATTAGACTCTTTTTAGTTATTAAATGTCGAACAAGCAACAAAACTTTAAACAAATTAATTTTGCTCAATAGATATCGAGCGATTAGCATAGCTTTAACTAGAACGTTTTAAACAATTAAATATTGTTTGCGTTTAAATATTCGATTAGTTTTGTTACTTATTTATATATTTATAACAATATTATCTATAATTAATTAAGTTAATCGAGAGATTCGAAAACTTGTTATAAAGACGAAGTATTTACGTCTTAAATAATAAAGCAATTGCGTAAGTTAATACGTCAAAAAATTTAATAATTTAATTAAATTGACGAATTTTTTTAAAGATATTGTTATTTAAATAGAAGCAATAATTAAAACAACTTGATTACTTTAATTAATCGCTTTAGAGCAATAAATTTAGATTTTTTTTATTTAGACGTTTTAAAAAGTTACAAATTAAATAATATTATCTTTGCGAATAAAGAGATAATCTATCGAGAGATCTTTATATTTGTTAAACGAATAAAAGATTATATTTACATAGTTAACAAACTTGTAATAAAGAAAAATTTGTTGTTGTATTTTCGTAACGCTACTATAATCTAGTATTTGAAAAAAATTAAAAAATTTAAGCGCAAAACATTTAAAAGTCTTTTACTTATTAATTTTATTAACAAACTAAAAACGCAATTTAAAATAAAAATTAATAAAGCTTTTAACAAACTTATTTCGAAGATCTTTATACTTAAAAATGCGCGAAATAATTGCGAAACAAACAATTTTTTTTAAAATGTTATTTTGTACTTTTAATTAATTGGCATCTCTAATTTATAGAATTAAGTTATATAGATTTAAAATTAACTTAATTTAAAGTTGCGTTTAATAATTATTATGTTAATAATTTATACAATTATTTAAAACTTTATTAAAAAGTTAAATGCGAAAAAAAAGTTATAAAAGACGATAATAAATATTCGTCGATTATTAATTTAAAATTGCGATTGCACTTAAAAGTTTAAGAAGCGCAATAACAATCTTAAAAATAATAATTAATAGTAGCAAATTTATCAATTATTTGTATTTTATTAGTTACGCTTCTTTTATGCTTTGCGTTCTATTTACTTTAATCTATATTAATTGTTTACAAACTACTAGATTTGCTTATTTTTGCAAGACGCGCTTAATTTCAATAATTAATATTGCTTTGTTATGTTGTTATTTTCTCTTTTTAAATATTTTGTTATTATTGTTGTTAATATCGAAACGCAATCGAATAGCGAAAACAAAAATTTGTTTCTTCTTAAAACAAATAATTGTTATATCAAAAATAAAGATTAACAAAATTATAATAATTATTGATTTTAAAGATACTAGTTGTTTTATTAATTGTCGATATACTAGTAGTTATTTTACTAGCAAACTATATATTAATCTTTTATTTTGTTGTTGTATTAATCAATTGTTGTATTAACTTATTATATAAATTTTTTGTTATATAATAACTTGTATTATTCGATTTAGTTTTACGACGTTTTTGCGTACTATTTAGAAATCTCGCAAAACAATATCTATTACGTTAAAGAAAATTATTAAAGAGAGACTTTATCGAAGAAACAATGCAAGAATTTGTCAATAATTGTTGATATTTTTTACGTTAATTTAAAGATAAAAATTTTATTATTTAAACAACTTATTTGTACAAAATGTTATCGTATTTTCTAGTTAACTAACAAGTTTTTCTAACATATTAAAAAAAGATACGATTTTAAATATTAAATAAAACAAACGTTTGTTAAGATCTTTTACGTTAACAAAGCGATAATAAAATTAAATAAAATTATTAATAATTTAGAATTAATTAAGTTAAATGTTAAAGCGATAATCGATATAGATTTGATCTTTTGTTTATATTATTACGTTATTATTTTGCTAGAATTTGTTTAACAAAATTCGTCGTATATTATATGCGTAAATATAAAATATATTATAACTCTTATTGATTGCAAATTTCTTAAGAATCTTGCATTAAATTTTTCTATTAAAAAGATACAAATATTTATCTCTATATACAATATCGATATTGCGAGACACTTAATCGATAACTATTTTGTATTAAATATATATATCAAAAATTATATATATAATAGAAAATTTATCGCGCATATTTGTTAAAAAATATACATTGTTAATAATTTTAAAATAAAATTGTTACTTAATATAAATATTATAATTCTTGAACAAATAATTGTTAATTTTGATATTAAATAGCTTACTTTAAATAGTTGTTAAAAATTGACAACTAATTTTAATATTATAACACGAAATAATATTAGAATTTGTTAAGTTTTAAAATTGAAACACAAAATAATTGTTAATACAAACAGTATTGCTAAAGTGTTTATTTAAATTAATTAGTTTCTATTAGATTGTAGTTTTTTGTTCGAATTAAATTTTATTAATGCTTATGCACACGTAATAAATGTCTTATTATTAATAATTTATATACGCAACAAAAGTTCTTTGCTAATTATTGTTTATAAGTTGACGAATTTTAATTGTTTAATTAAGTTTAAAGAGCAAAACTATTATTAAATTAGCTTTAACAAATATAATTAAATTGTTAAAAGTAATATAATAAGATAGAAATAGAATCCTAGTTAGTAGACAACTATAACAACAGAGACTTATCGCGATGTATGCATAAATCGCACTATACAATTTAATAGTATATTAAGTAGCTAAGGTTTTAAGATCTAAGTAAAAGAGATCGCATATATATTGCAAATAGATTGCTAATATTAATAACAAACATTTCTAAATTTATAGTCTAATATTATCTAATTACTTGACTATATACAACTCTCTTTCTTTTAGTAATTGTTCTTTAATTATTAAATTAAGAAACTTTTGTTTTTGCTTATACAAAAGTTGTAGCAAAAAAATAAGAAAATTGCTCTTATCTTTTTAAGATTGTTAGACTAGATTTTTTGTTTCTTTTGTTACTTAAATTAATTGCGTAAAGAACGTAATAAATTAATTCGCATAAAGCTTCTTCTAGAATCGAAAAAATTATTTAATCGAAACTAAGTATTTAATAAAATCGATTATTGTAAGTCTTGTTTACTTTCTAGAGACAATAACAATAGTAATAAGCTTCTTTAACGTAAACTTAAAAAATCAATTTAAGAGAAAAATAACAATAATAGAGTAAGTTGTTGTTATTGTGTCTAGATTAAACTCTTTAAAATAAGAGATAAACATATAATTCTAAAAGTTATTTCTAGTCTTAAAATACTCGATTTAGATTGTTAACTTAGTTTTGATTTATAACGTTTCTTCTTAATTTCGAATCAAAATAGCAAAATTTTCTCTTCTTTGCTAGAACAAATAGTTGAAAACTTAAATTTTTTTTTTTTATAGTTAATTAAATAAGAATCTAAATTGTTTTAAATGTTAGATGAATAAATATTAAGTACTCTAAAGCTCTTAAATGTTATAAATTGTATTTACAAATAAGATTTAAATACTTTATTCTTTATCTTTTGAATCTTTCTTTATATTGATTTTACGTAACGTGTCGTACGTTCTTATGTTTGCTTTATTAAGCAATTAAATTTTTTTGTATCTTCGAATAGTATTTTTAACTTCTTTATTATTTTTGTCGAGTTTTAGAACGCACATTCTATAATAGTATTTTCAATATTAAATGTAAAAAAGAAGTTGATAGCAATTTTAAAACAATAAGATATGCTAGTTAAAGATAAATTTGACAAAGTTAAGTCTCGATAAGTTGTAATAATGTTATTTCTCGTATTTATTTAAAAATTCTCTAAAGTTTCTTTATTTTTTAATAGAGTTACGTAGACAAAAAATATTTTAATTTTCGTATTAATTTCGATTTCTAGCTTGCAATAAGAGATTTGAGATTGCGCAATTTGCATATTTCTAAATTGACAAAATATATTTGTTTAATATAATTTTTATTTTAATAAATTCTTTTTTGTCAATTTAGTTTCTAGTATTTTCTTGTTTTGTTATTCTTTTTTTATTGCTTTTTGCAATTATATGTCGATTTAATTATAAAAATTATTTAGCAAATATTTTTTATAAGACAAATTATTTTGTGCAACAAAAAAAACAATTAATTGCAATTGTTAAGACTCTTAATAAACGTTTTAGTTTATATTAAGATTAAAGTAATATTTCGACGTTTAATTTTTATACTTTTTAAAAATTAACAAATAAGATATTGTTAACAATTTATGTTTGTAATTGTCTTGTAAAAGTATATATATTATATAAGAATCTAAATTTACTTGTATTATTATTTGTAATATAGAGAACAAACAATTAAGAAGTTATTTTTCTTGTTAATTGTTATTTTTTTGTTAATAATATAATATTATTTGCAATTCGTCTTAAAGTTGCGATTATATTTAATACTTCAAATTAACAATTAAATAAGCAAATCAATTTTAATAGACAATTATTTTATATTAATTTTATTTTGCTAGATTAATATTGCTTATTACTCGAAGTTAAATATTAATCTACTAAAAATTGTTAAATAAAAAGATTAGCTTTTCTCTCTTATAAACATATTGTTCTAAGAAATCTTTAGAAACAAATAGACAAATACTAGATTTAAAGTTTAATCTATTTTGTCTTACAAATGCTAGAAAATCGTTTTGTTTCTTGTAATACTAAATTATTTGTCTCTTAATTTAATTATTAGAAACTCGATTTATTTTTAATAGAAATTCTAGCTTTCTTTAATAAGCTATATAGACAATTAATTTTAATATAATTGTAACTAGATCTTTTTTTTGTTTTTTTGTCGATATAGTTAGTTTAACTAGTTAAAAGACTTTGATCGATATTGCTAGATAATAGTTAATTTGATATCGCAAATTTATATTTACTTTTATATATAAATAGTTTTTCGTATCGTTCTTTTTGTTTGTTAAAATAAAGATAGCTATTGTCTTTAAAAAGATTTTTGCAATTTTAATAATTAAAGTACGTAATTTTGTTGTGTTAACAATTTTAAATAATTTAAGATTTAACAAAGATAATCTTAATATCGAATTTCGCAATTATAATAATAAAGAAGAAGCTTTTTTAGAAGAATTTGAGTTTTAATTTTCTTTTTTGCTTTATCTTTTGTAAGTCTTGTTATCTTTAAATTTAAACTTTGATTTTAATTAAGAAGCTAACAATTTAAATTCTTTTTGTTTGTTGTTTTAAGTTCGCGCTCTCTTTGCATCTTTTGTAGAAAAAGACGAAATTATTTAAACTCTTGTTCGACGAGTCTTCTTCAATTTCGCGTCAAAAATTCTTATCAAACTATATCTTTAAAAATAATCTTTTATTTCAACTTTCAAAAGCTTTTGTTTAATAGACGCTATTATATTTTTAAACTTTTTAACATTTATTTTGTTGTAGTTGTCGATCGTATAGTTAGCAATACATTTCGATCTTGTAGTACAATATTTAAGTCGATCGCATATAGCTCGATTTAATTTCTTTAAAATTCTTTGTAGATCTTAACGCTTCTTTGCTATTCGCAATATTGCTTTAATAATTAATTAATTTATATTTCTAAATAATATATTTGCAATCTTTAATAATTATAACTTGCGAAATTGAATTTAATTATTTTAAATTTGTAGTTTTTTGTTTTCATCAATTTCTTGTATTGCGTTCTTTAATTCTTGTTATAATAGATTACTTATTAATACTTAAACGTTCTTATCAATTGTTTATTACAAATTTTGCGTTCAATTCTTAATTATTTCTAAGATATTTAAAATTGTGTTTTAAAGATTTTTTAAACGTTCTCTTCTCTTATTGCTAGTAGTTTTATTATATTAAAGTAGAATATTAACTACTTAAATATAGACGCAATTTTTGATAGTTAAATTGTCTTTTATAGATCGAATAATTGTCTTTTGCAATTCGATTTAAGTTTAAGTTTGAAAAATTTAACGCTACAACGTTTGTAATTGCTACAATAGTGCTTGTTAATTTTGTGCTTAAAATAATTTAGTTAAAAAAGTCGATTTTTAATTACAAAAAAAATATATTAACGTTATTAAATTTTAATTTGTATCTTGTTTAGCAAATGCAAGTTGTTGTTCTTTACAAGATCTTTTTGTTAACGTAGATAATAACTTTTATTCTTAATCTTAATTTTTTAATAAAGATTAAGAAGTTTCTTTCGCAAGAGATTGTTTACGTCTAATATCTTATAATTGTCGCTCTAGATTTGCTATAACACAAGCTTAATAAAAAAAAATTTATACAAAAATAATAAATCAAAAAAGAGAATTTTGTAGACAAAGAATTAAATTATTAAGTTGCTATATTTTTATAAATAAAACAATAACTTGTTTTAAATATCTAACAAACATAAAGCTCTAAATACAAAGAATTTTTACTTATAGACTTAATTGTTGTTTGCAACATTTATATTATTAATTACGCAAAAAAATTGTGTTAACATTTATTTGTATATTAACTTGCAAACAAGTATAAAACTAATATAATTAATATATAATCTTGCTATCTTTATTGTTAAGAAATATTGCGTAAAAAATAATTGAAACTTGTTCTCTATAATTTGAAGAAATTTTTAAAATTCTAGAATTTCGAATTAAGATTTGCTATTAATACTTTTAAATTGCTTTTTAATTGTTAATTTTAATCAATTAGAGTAGACAAATAAGCGATAGTATTGCTTGTCTACTTTTAATTAATCGAAATTGTTAATATTTTAACTTTTTAATTTTTTTGTCTTTCTATTTGTTTTTTTCGAATGTTCGAAATTATAATATCTTGTAAATTACTTTGCGTAATTAAATTACTTTTTGATGCTTGTAAATTAATAAGCTTTATATTGAAACTCTTGCAAATAAAACAAATATAAAGATCGCAATTTTTTCTCTCTTAAAAAAAAATCTTATACTTCTATATAATTTAAATAATCGTAATAAGATAACAATAATATAATAATTGCAAACAATCTTTTGTTGCTTTAATTAAATTAATTTTTTGTCTCTTATATAAAATTATCTTTTATTTTCTTATTTTCGTCTTTTGACTTCGCAAAAATCTAAAGATCTTGATTTCTTTCTACGTATCTCTTTAGTCGATTTCCTAAATAAGTACTTTTAAGTCTCGTGTTATTAACTTCTTTCAAAATATAAAAGTCTTTAATTTTGTCTTCTTCTCTTATTTTAAAGAAATTTAATTATTGAAAGAATAGTTTTATGTTATATTTTTTATTAAGCTTAATATTATATAATAAAATTAAATCTTTAGTTTAAAATAAACGCGTTAATAGCTAATAATTATTATCGAAGAAATTCTTGTTTGCTTTTTAAAAACAACAAAGATGCAAAGTTGTTTTCTAGATATTTTTATTTCTTCTTTTTAATTGTTTTGTTTGCAATGTTAATAAATTTGTTGTTAAGTAAGCTTTTTCCCAATTTATAATATGCTAAATTAAATACTCTATTTCAATTGATAATATAACTTCGTATTTGAACTTAAAACAAAACAATATCTTTTTAATAAATTCTTAAATTATTGTTTTATTAATTTACAATATTGCGTACAAATGTTGTAACTAATTTGTAAAGACTCTTTTAATTAGTTTGAACAAAGCATTAACAATAAATTTGTGTTTTCTTTTTATTATTTTATTTGCTTGTAAATAATAAATCGACATTGTTATTTTTTTAATATTATATCTCTTTAGAAGTTTAGTTGTTATATTAACTTTGTTTTTAAGTTTGTTGTTTATAATTATTTTCTTAATATATTTATATTAACAAAAAATGTTCTTTTATAGAAACTTTACTATAACAAGTGCTTTAAAATTCGAAATTGTCTTGATTTTTATTTATTTTGTCAAACTATTTCGAGCAATTACTAGATTTACTTTAACAAGCGTTTTTGCAATTAATATATAAATATAGTTTACAACAATCTTTTTTTATAAGTTAAAAATGTAAATCGAATATATAATTTTCTTTTATTTATTAGAAATTCTTTGTTAACATTTATCGTAGCTTGCGATATACTTCTTGCAAAAATTAAATAGATTTCGTTACCAATATTGATTCGCAACGCGTTAATAGATATTTTTTTTTTCTTTATAATTGCTCTTGTTATGCAAGCTTTTTACAATTCGATTCTTGTTTTTTGTTTAATTTATTACTCTTCGCAAAGATATATTCTTGTTTACTTTTTAAAACAAACGTTTTTCTCTTACTAAAAAATAAAAAGCATAATTCTTAAACTTGCGAAAATTCGTTTAACTTATATTTAATCTTTGCAACAAAATTAGATATTAAACAATTTGTTCGAATTTATTAAAATATTTGTTTTCGAAAATGTTTTTGTTCTCTTTTAATATTGTTACTTGTGCGAGACAAACGCAAATACAATTTAATTAATTGTTAATAAAATTATTAATATCTTTCTTATTAATTTCGTCAATATTGTCGAACAACTCTTTTAATTTTTTTGAAAATTTGTTAGTTGTTATATGCTTTCGACTAAATATATATTGTATATTAAAGTTGAAGAGACAAATTTAAATTAATTAACAAATTATTAAAGCGTTAAGCAAGTCTATTGCAAAGCAATTAAGTTAAATTATTAAAATGTTTGCATTAATCTTAATTGTAAATTAAATTTTATACAACTAAAATTATATTTTTTTTAAAATCTTTATAAGCTTTTGACATTTTTGCTTTTTAGCGTTGTATTAAGATTTTTGTTTGCTTCAAAGTTTACTCTTATATTGTAAAAAATATTTTTTTTTTGTTATTATATTAATTTGTATTAATACAACTTTTTAATCTTTTAAACTAGAATTTACAATTAAAATAATTTTGTTAGCTAAAATAAAGTAGTTTAAAATGCGTATTATTAATATATTTGTTAAAGCAATCTTTAGTTTATTTATAACATCTTGTTGTTTAAAGTCTTAAACAAAGATATATTTTGTTTTGAATAAACAATAAATTAGCTTTGCGACAATTATAAACTTTAGCATTTAAATTTAATAATAGACGTATATTTTTATGAAGACTCTAACTTTAGAAACATTTTTGCACAATAATTATTTAACAATCTTAATAATCTTAATATTGTTAGAAGATTGTTTATTGAAATTATACACAAAATCGACAATTTTAATTCTTAACTTGCAAAATTAAGATTTTTTGTTAAATATAATATACTTGAATAATTTTACATTTATTAATATCGCATTTAATTATTAAATATATTTCAAAACAAACAATTTAATTCTTAAGATTGCTTTCTTGTTGTTGTAATTTAACTTAAATTCTTTTACATTTATGTTGTTTACAAATAAGTAGCATTTGTTAAGAAGATTTTTAAGAATGCGTATTACAATTCTTACAAATTGAGCAATTGAATTAGTAGCATTCTACAATAAACGAGTTATTCTAAGTAGTTTAAAAGAAGTTATAAAGACAATAAGATTGCAACTCTTTAACGCAAAACTTATTTAATTGTACTTTAAAAAGAAATTAATCAATAATATAATTATTATTTCGACAAACTCTTTTGCAAACTCTTCGACATTAAAAGATATATTAGCATTTCGAATAATTATCTTGTTTATCTTTATAATCGCATTAATTATACAATACTTGTTCTTCTTCTTTTTATTTATTAAAAATTAAGAATTTCGATAAAAATTATAATAGTATTTTAGCAAACTTGTTTGAAGACGTTTTTTTAGCATCTTAATTACAATAAAATTTAATACTTAAGAAATTAAAAATTTTAAGACTTATTATGTCTTGTGCTCTATAGTGCGAATTTCTTAATTAAATACAATTTTTGACTTAATTTTGTTTATCTTAGCAAAGCTTTATGCTAAAACAATTTCACAATTAAAGAGTATAATAATTAAGAGTTCTCGTTCTTGCAAAAAGAGTTTAAACTCTATAATTAGCTTTTAAATATATTTTTTAATAAGATAAGAGTCGCGTTTAATGCTTAAGAACTTGAGCATTAAAAAGAAATTGTATTTTTTGTCAAATTTCTTTTAAAAATTCTTTGTAATTAATAACTTTAGCATTTCTTTCTAGTTTAGATACTCGCCTAAAATAGAATTATCTAAATCGCTTATGTTTATTAAATTCGTTTTCTAAGTCTTTTGTTTATATATTGTATTTATTCGAACAAATAAACGCAACACAATAAAAAATTAACAAAGAATATTAAACTTTCTAAATAATTAAATAGTAAAAGTCTCTTTTATAATATATAATTAAAAAGTTCGAATTATTAATAATTCTTAAAATATTTAAAATATAATATTAATTCAAATATTTGCTTAATTTTAATTAATTATATTAGCAAGCAAATAGACACTAATATTGTTTGTTTGCTTTAATTAATTAGAATTTTGTCAATTCTTTCTTTTAATTTTATTTCGCGATATTGTTATTCTAATAACTTTGATTTTTATTTTCGAAGATCTTTTGCAATTAAATTCGCGAAATTAAGTAATTGTATTAATTGAACAATTATCTAGAAATTTAAAGATTTCTTTAAGAATACAACGTTCTTATTTTTGTTACTAAAGTAATTAGTAGATATTTCTAAAATATTAATACGCTTTGCTTTGTTTCTTAAATAAATTGTTAATTTTAAAAAGTTGTCGTTTATATTTACAAAGCTTATTTGAATACTTTGTTAAAAAGATCGATTTAATAGAATTTTGTAATTAAGTTAAGAAACAACAAAAATAAAAATATAAATTATTACTTTCTTAATTGATATCTTTGCATCTTTTATTATTTCTTCGAAACAAATACGTGCTCTCGTAACTTCTACTAGTAAGATAAAAATATCTTGTTAAATAACTAAACTAATTTTGTTTATAAGACTCTTGTTAATGCAATTAATTTTCGCATTATTATTGAATATTGTTTTAACTTTTATATTTTTTAATTGCATTTACGCAATTAAGCAAACAATAAAATATAGAGTTCTAAGAGATTTTACTCTTGCAACAATGTTTTTAAAATAAATAATTTTAATAAATTTAATACTAAATAATTTTATAATAACAATTGTCTCTTTCTCTTTTCTAATAAGCTTCTAAGATTTTTTTTTCGTTACTATAGCATTAAATTTTTTATTAAAAAAAAAACAAAAAAAAGAGCAACTCAAATTAGAGCAAAAATCTAGAAGATTTATTAATTTTATTTTTATTTTTGAGATAAAAATACTCTAAGTTAGAGTCTTAAAATCGACTTAATTTTTTATAGCTTGTAATATTCTCTTTAAACGTTTTATTCGCTATATATAATTTGTAGAAATCTTTTACTTCTTTCTAGATTTAATTTTTTGATACTTAGTAACTCTTAAATTAGAGTTAATTATTGCAAAAACGTTCTTTATTGTAATATTCTTTACTTTTGTTTTTATTACTTTTTTCTTTATATATATTTTTTCTCTTGTAACTTTTGTTATCTTTAAATAATTTCTAAACTTAACGTTCTTAATCTTTAAAAATCTCTCTTTTTTCTTAATTCTTTCTTTAATTACTTTAATCAATTGCTCTATTAAAGATTTTTAAAATATTTGTTGCTTAAAAGAATCTTGTTTTGATTAAGCTTTTTAAATCTTTATTATTGCTTAATTCGATTTATTATTCTTTTTATTTTTCGACGAAAAATTAGTATTTAATCTTATTGCTACTATTGTAATTACAAGATTTCGAACACAATTTTGCGTTTTTTATTAAAAATAAATTCTTATAATCTTTTTTTTGATCTTTGTATTATTAAAAGACAATTTTATTTTTTTATCTTTAGAATTGTTAAACTTATAACAAATTTTGTTGCTTTTGTTTATATAAATCTTTTTATTTGCTATTAAGATTATTAACTTTAAACAAACTTATTATTTATACAAATTGTAACAAAACAAGTACTTATTTAATTTTAATTAAGATTAATTATATTTAAAAACAAATGCAAGTTCTTAATAAGTATAAATTGTTTTTTAAAATAAATTTTAAATTGTTATTTGAATTTAAGAAGATACAATATACAAAATCTCTTATAATTGCGTTGTTATTGCTCGTTAAATTATTTAATAAATCTTGTTCTTTGTTATTTCGCAAACATTATTAATTTTAAGATCTTCAAAAGCTTATGTTAAGATATTTAGAGTTTTGTTAATTTTTGTGTTTTTAATTGCGATTATTAACAATATTAAGAGAACAAAGATTGTCTTTAACGTAATTTTTTTCTTTATAAGATCTTGCTTCTTGCTTATTATATTTATTAATTTACTTATATTAATATTCGCAACTTGTTAAGTAGTTTAATCGCTATTAATATTTATTTCTTGTATAATTATTTTATTTTTAATTAGTTTTATAATTGCCTTATATAACAATTTAAATATTATAATAATTGCGTTGTTTAAATTAACTTTATGCTTTTGCATTATCTTAGTGCAAATACTACAAAAAAGATTCTTTAAATATTACAAGAACTTAATGTATTTATCAACTTAATCAAATTTAATAAGTTTCGAAAAAATAACTTTAAATTGTCGATTGTATTTACGAATATTATTTAACTTCGCTTTTAATACGTCTTTTAAAGATTCTAGAAAAACACAAAAGTTAATTTTTTAATTTAAATTCTTATCTTTATATTTCTTTTTCAACTTATTTATTATTTTAAATTACTTTTTATTTGCTTAAATAACAATAAACTTAATAAAGTTTTCTATAAACTTGTTGCAATATCGAGACAACTTAATAATTTTATATTAAGAAATAACTTTATACTTATTACAAAGATTCGAAAATTAATTTAAAAAATTAATAATATTAAGTTTATTAAAGTGCGATACTTTTAATATTTTTAAAAAAGATATAAAAATTACGTAGTAATAGAGCTCTACAATTTTTATAAAGTTATAAAGTAAATTTGTTGTTAACGTAGATACGTCGAAGAAAAGTCTTGCAATCTTTTTATTGTTTTAAGATATTATTTCTAAAAGAATAGCTTAATAATAAGTAGTAAAAGTAACAACTACTAGATCAAAAAAACGAATAATAATAATTAATTCAAAGAATAATACTTTTAATTTGCAAATTTCTTTCTTTTCTTTGCAAAAACATTGAAGAGAGATTTTCTTTTTCTTTTTTAGCTTTGCGCTCTTTTTTTGTTTATTGCTTTTTTATTTTTTTGATTGTTTATAAGTAGACGTTCTTAATCTATTGCTTTTTCTAATTAGTTGTCGATTTACTATTAACAAATATTTTTGCGTTAAAGACTTGTTTTAGTCTTTATTAAAAAGAGATTTTAAATAGCGTTTTTGCTTTTAAGCAAATAAATTAATTATGTTGTTAAAAAGCTTCTTTTAATAACGCTACTATAATTAGCAAACAATTTATTGTTTTAACAATAGATATTAGTCGCAATTTTAATAAGACGTCTTAATCTTTAAATTTACAACTTTTATTGCTATTTTTAATACTTTAACTTTGTCTCTTCTTTTTTTGCTCTTTAATTTAATAATATTTTGATTTCTAAGTCGTTAATCTCGCGTTTTTGATTCTTAAAATTCTTGATTTTTGTTACGCTACTACTTTCTAAGAGATCTTAGAAGTATTAGAGAGTGTTGTACTATTGAAGAGATTTGTAAACGTCTTTAGACAATGTAAGCAATCATTTAATAACAAGAATTGCAACTAGATGTAACGATAACAATAAATAAAAACTTATCTAAAGTTAAACACGATTTATAAGAAAGTTGTATTTAGGAAATCTATATACTAAAGAAGATTCTTCTTGTTCGTTATGTTCGTTGTCAAGCATGTCGAGCTTTGTTCGCTTTGTTCGCTATTAAGCATGTCGAACTCACTTATTAACGTATTGAGCAATGTTCGTTTGTCAAGTTGTCGAACATGCAAATAATTGTACTATATGCTACAAACTACTTTGTAGAGTATATATCAACTATAACGAACTAGAGTCGTAACATTATTTCTTTTCTTTAATTTTTTTCGTTTTGAAAAGCGAATGCTTACATGTCATGTCTTTTTATTAAAATTGTATTTGTCTTGCTTTCGAAATAGATCGTTATAAAACATTTGTTAATTTTGCTTATAAACGTTGTTGCTATACTAGCAAGTCTTGCATTGTTATAAAAAATTCGTCATTTTATTTAAAGTGTTCGAAATGTGTTCGTACAAACAAATTGTGTGTAAATATATCGTGAGCTTTCTTGAATTATACTAAGAAAAATCTATTCTTTAAAGTGATAGAGAATGAGATTATGTTAACAATTATAATTACGCAATTACTTCGTAATAAAAAGATGTTAAAGAAAGTCGATGCAAAGACGAAGCGAAAAACACAATATTTATTGTCTAATATAAAGAAGTCAAATGTTACTAAATCGCCAAATTGTCTTGTTGCGAATGCTTTGATTAAGACATCTTTTATCATTTAATTTTCTCTTGCTATGCTAGATAATCTTTCGAACGTTAATGAAATTTCTAGATAAGAGCATAATAGTCGTCAAAATTGCTAGTTGATTCTCACGTGTTTTTCGTCGTAGAATACTCTTTTCATTTTATAAGATATTGTTGATTTTGTTGTTCTAGAATTCTCTCAATCTTAAATCGATTTTCTTTCTATAATTTATAATGAAATGTTTCTTGTATAAACGTATTTGAGTCGATTAATTTCAACAATAATATATGAAATACTAGAAATACTTTAGCGTTCTTAGATAAGTCAAGTTCGTAATTGATTAATCTCTTAGCTTTCTTAATAAGAAATGATTCGACTTTGACATAATTTAATTTCTTGCTTAACTTCCTTGTTTTAAGATTTTTTGTAAAAAGATATATTTTATTTTTCTCTTTTAGCTAAGATGTCGTTTTTCGTTTTTTATTTTAATACTTAATTAACTTTTCTTACATTCTTAAGATGTTGTTGTGTATCTTTTTTAATGTCGTTATTCTTTCAATGACTAATTGCGCAAACAAATGCGTGCGTTCTTTCTTAAAGAGATTTAATCTCTTGCTATAATTGACGAAGAATGAAGTTATTTTAATGATATTCGAAATCTTTGTATTAAATGTTAGTTGTGTTATAGATAAAAGTGATATCTAATTGTTGTAAATATTGTTGATGTAATGTCTCAAATATTGTTTAAGACTCTAGTTCGTTCTTTCTATCTAGTTATTCGTAACTAAATGATAGACAATGAACATTTAAAGTTTTGTATCTAACATTAGAAGAAGCGTCTTCTAATAGTTAGACGTGAAGAACTTGTCTCTATCACTAGTTAATCTCTTAAATATATTATAATATCGTATAAATTAATTTAATATAATGTATTCTAGTTGTTTTGCGATGAACTTCTCTTTGCATGCGATAATATGTAAGTACTTAATAAGCTTATTAATCATTACTAGTATCAAATCATATTTATCTTCAATTGCTAGATTCGTCGACTTCGACAACTTAATAATAAAGTTTATCGTAACTTCATCTTATAACAATTTAGATAATTCCTAATATTAGATTTCGTCATAGCTCGCATGTGTATCATGTTTGTTTTACTAACAACTAAGACATCGTTTAATATATGTTTCGATAGCTTATCTTATCTATAAAAACTAATAATGCTAACGTAAAAGCTAAAGAGTTTTAGTTACTCTTAAGTGCTCTTGCAATAATTCGTCATGATGCTCTTTTATACATTTGTCAATTTTGTCGATAAATATCTAGAGTTTTCCTTTCTTTATTAAAAACTCTTTTGTATCATTTTGAAGTATTCGTAGTATAACATTTAGCTCGTATTTGTTTGTTAATAATGATTTATTTTAATTGATCTTAAGTATGTTGTAATTAAACGATTCTTTCGTTTTTATATAATTACTTTTTTTGCTAAGTGCGTCTACTTTGTCGTTATTCTTATCTAGAATATATTGTATTTTAAACTTGTATTGTTTAAGTCTTTCTAATTATTGCACTTGCCTTCTATTAAGCTATTTAGTAGTAATGAAGTGCATAAAGTTTTTGTAATTTGTGAGAATCGTAAGTTTTAATAATTTTTCTATGTATACTCTTCATAACTTTAAGAAGACTACTATAGCGAGTAGTTTTTTATTGTGGACATCATAGTTTTGTTCGATTAATAAAAGTTTTTTTAAGAGATAAGTTATTAAATGTTATATGTCTTCATGTCTTTGATTAAAGCATGCATTAATAACTAGATTTAATGCGTTAATTTTAATTTTGCTTAATAATCGCAAATTATACATCTTTAATATTGGCTTCTTTAAACATTTTAGTTTAAGATTTTGAAATAATTTCTCTTCTACGAATTCTTATAATTATGACGTATTTTTCTTCGCAAAGTTCGTTAATAATATCGCGTTTACTAAGTAGTTTTTAATGAACTTCTTGTTGTAGTTTATAAAATCTAAGAAGAATTATACTTTCTTAACATTTGTTAATGATTTTCATTCTTTAATTGTTCGTAACTTCTTAAGATTCATGCGTACTTCGTGTCGTTTAACGACAAATTTGAAAAAATTAATTTTCTTTTGATGAAATTCGCATTTCTTTAACTTAAGATGTAAGTTTTTTATATTTAAACATTCTAATACTTTGAAGACATAACTAATATGTTCTTTCAAGATTTTCGAATAAATTATAATATCGTTCAAGTATACTATGACAAATCGATTCAAATATTGTCGTAATATATCATTGATTATTTTTTGATACGTTGTTGAAGCGTTCGTGAGTTCGAACGACATTATTGTGTATTCGTATAATCTATATCGTGTGCGAAAAACTATCTTTTACTCTTTTCTTGTCTTTATCCTAATTTAGTTGTACGCTTCTCGTAAGTCTAGTTTAGTAAAGTACTTCGCTCTAAATAGTCGATTTTAAAGCTCGCTAATATTGGGTAATAAGTATCGATTCTTGATCGTAATATTATTTAGCTTCTAGTAATCAACACATAGACGAAGAGTTTCATCCTTCTTTGATACAAAGAAAATTAAGTATCTTGTCTATGATTAAGATTTCTTAATAAATTTTTTCTTTTCGTTTTTTGCTAGGTATTCGCGAAGTACTTCGAACTTCTTCTTGAATAGAACATATATAAGTTCAAACGTAGATTGCTTGCTTAGTTCAAGTTTGATTTCGTAATTTTACGATTAATGTTTAGAAAAAATCTTTGTCGTTTTCTTTTCTTGAAACAAATGCTCTCAATTGTTGTATTTTCGTGATACGTGTTTTAGCGATTTCTTCGTTATACTAAATAGTTCAAGATTTCTAAAAAGTTCGTAATTTTCTTCATTTATTTTAACTTTGTAATTTGACTAATTTTTGTTAGTGTCTATTAAGTTAAACTTTGTTAAATCGTTTTTTTGCAAAAATGCAAGTTCGTTGCTTGCGATTAATTTTCGATTTAATCTTTTATTTATTATTGAACGCTATTGATGCGTAGATTAAATGTAAATTACGTGATCACATTGCGCAAATCTAAGTACTCGTATATTTTAGTCAACTTCTAGATTGTGCTACTTTAATCAAGACATTTCTAGAACGATATTATAAATAATTATTTTCACTATATTAAAGATTAGTTTCTCGTGGTGTTGTTAAATAGCTATTAATAGTGACTTTGTTTCTTTATTTACTCTTTCATTCTTGTCGAATAATGAGTTTCTATCTACAATTATTAGATTGTATGCGTTAGACTTCTTTTAAGTAGAATATCCTTCCCTCTTAACAAAAGCTTTAGTCATAAAATTATTTATTGCATTAAAATCGATCATTGCGATAAGTTGACAATCATTGATCTTAATTAATGTGATAAAACATCGTGCGTATGTTGTTAAGTTTAGTTGCTACTATTGGGCTAACATATTGCATTTCTTTAATATGCTCTTTACTAAAGAATTTGAACTTTTTCTTGTTTTTATGCTGCGACTTTTGCTTCGAACGCCTGTTTGCGCTAAGCTTCTTTTCTATGCTAGATTAATGACTTTGGCTTTCTAGGAAATTAGTTAATTTTTTCTTTTTCTTCTAGATAAGTTTAGCATAAGTCGTTATAGCATTTTGTTCAACTAAGTGTCGCATGTTTCTTTGCTTTCTTTATCTTCTTTTAAGATAAACTTACATTGCTTAGTTGTTGTTCGATTTCATTAAAAATTTCTCTTTTTATAGTGGCGTCGCTTTCTAGCGCTTCCTCGCATTTATTTACGATTTAATTTATTTATCGTTTCTTCGATGAACTAGCTAAAGTCTTAAGATGCTTCGTAATGTCGTTTAAGCATTCGTGAAAATTCTTTTAATCGTATTCGTCGTCTAAGTTTGTTGCTAAATAAAAATATGACGTTCTTAATCGTTTCGCTCTTATAGTCTCATTAAGTATTTGATTAACTTCTTGCGTAAATGCGAATGTCTTGCCTAATAATGTTTCATCTAGGACTTTCTATAATTAATTTAGGTTTTTTACTAGATAATAGTCGTTATTTGATCTAGTCTCGAGAATGTTCGTCTTTGTGTCAATTTGCTCCCTAATGTCGTCTTAATTATTAGATATCTCTTTTAACATAGCATTGATTTGTCAACGATTTATTAAGTTTCATGATCGACAATCTCTTGCGAAGTGGCCCAATTTGTCACATGAATAGCACGTTTTTTAAGATTTATTATCTTGCTTTCTTCTAAAGTTCTTCTCTTTACGTCGTTAAGTAAAATCTAGTTTTATAGATGCAAGCTCATAATAATCGAGATTGCTATACTTTTAATTAAAACGAGATTCTCTTTACTAATATTCGATCGCTAGTTCAAAGAAGATTTTTGCTCTTTCTTAAAATTGATCATATCTTTTTTTCATAGCTCTTTTATATAGCTTGTCGTTAAGATCGATAACTACTTCGATAAGATTAAACATGTCGTTAAGAGTTTTCTCATCACGCATAATTTCGTTCTTTAAATTGTTCTTAAGATCTCGTCGAAACATTGTTATAAATGCGACATCGTTTCATTCGATTAAATTGACATACTTTTAAAATCTAACGACGTAATTTATTGCAAAGATTCGTTAAATTAAATGTTAAATCACTCTTTTTGCAATTTGTTTCTCGTTAAATGTTTTAAAAATTCTTCGAAGCTCTCTTTTAAAGTTGTCGAAGTTCGTGAACATCGCACGAGGGTTTTCGTCATAATTCTTTAAATACTTTCGTAAGTTTAACTTGAGTTAATGTTAAGCTCTTTCTTTAAGAAATGTTGATGCGAAAATCGTCTTCTAATTCGCTAGAATAGAATAGAAGATAAAATAGATATTCATTTGCATAAGTTAGTTCTCTAGGTCAATACGATCTTTATAATAGATATTAGATTTATTAATTCTAATCTTGTCGTCTTTCATAATTAATGATTGACGTAATATTGATAAGCTAATGCTTAGAATAAAGACGCATTGATCTAATATAAACATTCTTAAAGTGTTCAAAATGTTACGTTACTACTTTCTAAGAAATCTTAAAGATATTAAAGAGTGTTGTATTGTTAAAGAAATTTATAGACGTCTTTAGACAATGTAAGCAATCATTTGATAACAAGGATTGCAACTAGATGTAACGATAACAATAAATAAGAACTTATCTTAAATTAAATACGATTTATAAGAAAGTCGTATTTAGGGAATCTATATATTAAAGAAGATTCTCTTTGTTCGCTATGTTCGTTGTCGAGCATGTCGAACTTTGTTCGCTTTGTTCGTTGTCGAACATGTCGAACTCGCCCACTAGCGTGTCGAGCAATGCTCGTCTATTAAGTCGTCGAACATGCAGATAATCGTACTATATGCTACAAACTACTCTGTAGAGTATATACTAGCTATAACGAGCTAGAGTCGTAACAATTTTAATAATTCGTCAAAATTAACTTGTCTCTTATACTCTTTTTTTTGTGTTTTTGAGTTCTTAAATTCTTGAATTTTTAAGATTGTTTTTAGAGACACGTCGACAATTTATTGTTTTAATATTTGTTGTTGTAATTAAGTTTTCGCATTAAGCTTCAATATAACGAAATAAAGATAGAATTCTAGTTAGTAGACAACTATAACAATAGAGACTTATCGCGATATATGCATAAATCGCACTATATAGTCTAATAATATATTAAGTAGCTAAGATTCTAAGATTTAAGTAAAAGAGATCGCATATATATTGCAAATAGATTGCTAGTATTGATAACAAACATTCTCAAGTCTATAACTTAATATTATCTAATTATCTAGCTATAGTAATATAAAAGTAAAAATGTTATTAAACAAATATTAAACGATTTTATTTAATAATGTATATATTTGTAACTTATTAATCGAAATAATTAAGTTTCGCACTTTTGTTAATAAATTCGTTGTTTTAAAAAAAAAATTAGAATTGTTAAATTAACAAAAGACAATTGAATAATTATTTTATTAAATAACGATTAAAACTTTACGATAATTTTTAAAATAATACAAAAAGTCTATTTGTTAAACGAACGAAATAGAAGAGTAATTAATAAGAAATTTAACAAACTTTATTAGCAAAAGAAGATAAAATAATTTACGTAATTAACTTTTTTTAGTTTCTTAATCTTTGTTACTTGACGTACAATTAATAATTTTAATAATTAGTTTGTTAAAAAGTATTAAGTAATTACAAATATTAAAGATCTAAACAAACTTATTATTATTAATAATTACTTAATATTTATATAAAGCAATATTATAGTATAATTAAAGAGTTGCGATTACATAAATTTAATAAATAATTTTGTCTTCTTTCTTTAATTTGTAATAGTTGAACAAAATTGTTACAAGTTTTTGTTTATTACTTATTAAAATAAGAAACAACTTAATATTGTTGTTATAAAATTCAAAAACTTCTTAACTTATATATAGTAAATAATAAATAAACAATTGTAACTTCTACGCAAATTTTATAAAATATATATTAATAATATTGTTATTTTCTTTAAATTTTTTATAAATTATTTTAATTATTTACAAAATCTCTTTACTAAGTTTGTTAAGCTTTAGATTACGCTAAGTTTTACAAAGATTTATTTTAACTATTTTAGTATTATTTTGTTTAAACAAAAGATCAATATCTTCGATTTATTTATTATTAAGAAACAAATTGTCGCAATTAAAGTTATTTAATTTCTCAAAAATTTTAAAGCGTTAAAAACGTATTTAAGTTTCGTTAATTATTAATATAATAAAATTGCTTAATATGCACAACGCATTAATTTGTTACAACAAAAAAAGATATAATTGCTTAAAAATTTGTTTGCGCAAAGCAATCAAAAGCGTAAAATGTATTTTCGAAACACTTTTATTAAGTAGTTACTAAATTTGTTAAATTTTTTCTATTAGCTTTAGCGTGCTCTTATAGCGTCGAATTTTCTTATTTATTTCGACGTTAATTGTTGTTTATTTGTGGAATTCGACGCAACAAAAAAACAAAAATACGAGATTAAAATTTATTATATTAAAGACAATTCTATTGACAATAATTTTTAGAAATTTGACATTTAGCATATGTTATTTCTATTTAAAATATTAAGTATTGTCGAATCTTATTATTAATTAACAAAATTAAAAATTACTTGCTTAATTTAAACAATTAGAAAGACAAAATATTTAATTAAGACTTTTAAGTAATTAATTATTGTCTATACAAATTAGTTAACTATATTTAGTATTATTAAATAGACAATTTTGTTATTATTTATTACGAACAAGCTTAATCTTAGACTTATATGCGCATCGCAATATTTTTCGTAGTTTAGTTTTAACGTTCGACATAAAACGAGTTGTTTAAATACGATATTTAATATTCTATTTTAATTGTTAACATTAATTAATAGAGAGAAAGCAAATAATATTAAAGAGTTCGACAAAGTTAATGCTTTTGTATTTGAAATTAAAGTCTTAAAAGTAAATAGATTTGTCAAACAAATTTTCAAAAAAAAAAAAATTAATTGTATAAACGATTTTCGATAAAACAATATTCTTTTATATTTGTTTAATAAAAATAAACGTTAATTTTAAAAAACAATTGTTTAACATTTATATTAAATTTGTTAAATAAACGAAAATTATAAATATTGTTTAAAAATTCGTTATATTGTCGAATATACAATTCTTTATAAAAGATAAATTGCTATATTATACGAATTACGTCAATCGAAAAAGACTTTATCTATTAAAGAAATTCAAAAAAAAGATTTTTACTTAAGTATATAACAAAAATTATTACGTTAACTTTATTCGTTTATATAAGACAATTTTTATTAATTTTTACTTTCGCAAATTAAATAGTTGTCTATAGTATTATATAATACATTATTAAGAGTGCAATCTTTATTAAATAAAGCGTTATTAATTGTACGACATTTTAAATTTTATTACTAGTTTTTTAATATTTTTTTATACAATAAACTTCGATTTTATATTAATTTTATTAAATAAGCAAAGCATAAACATCGCACTTATTGCGATATATAAATTTTTCAAAAAAGTAATAATTATAATTAATAAAAATACGCACATTGTTAAGAATTAAGTTAGTATAATAATAAACGAATTTGTAGATTAAGAAATATCGAAGAATTTGATATACAATTGTAATAAAAAGTTTTTATTCGAGTTTTAACGTATTGTATTTAAGAAACTTAATGTTAACTTTTTAATCTTTGTTGCGTATTATTCTTAGATTAATAATTAAAGCAAAAAAATAATTAAACAATAAAGTTTGTTTTTTGTTATATAATAACAAACAATCTTAAATTTAATTAAATATTTTTTCTTTTAATTCTTCGAATATAATTAAACAATTTATCTAATTTCTTTATTAATCTTTTGTCAAATAAAATAATTATAAAATTCGAAATTCGAAATTCTTTAACTCTTTTTAAATTTAACAAATAAAAAAAAATTAACTTAAAAAAAAATTAGTAGATATAATAGAAATTAAGATCTTAATTGTTTAAGTCAATATAATAACAAAAAATCTCTACAATAAATATTATTAATTTTTAACTTTTTAAGCAATTAAACTTTTTTTTGTTTATATAAAAATTATATTTTGCTTTTTGTAAAGTTAATAAAGTTAATTATTTAACAAATTAATTTCTTTATAATTTTCGAATAAAAAAATAATTTAATTTATAAACTTAATTTGTTTGTTAATTAAAAAATTTATCTAGTTATTTTTATTGTTAATTTAGAGTTAATCTTTAGTAGATTAATCGTTCGATTCTAATAGTTGGAATCGAATTGCATAAATTATAAAAATACTAACTATATTAGATTAAAACTTGGTCTAATTAGATATAACTTTCGGGTCGGATTATAGATTTTAGGGAAAAACCGACCCGAACAATCAGTCTAATCTTTAGAGAAGACAATTTTTATAATTGTTTGCGACTTAACTATTTTAAACTAGTTATAAAATTTAATAACAAATAACATATTTACAAAGTTAAATTTTTTGTTAATTATTAACTTTGTTGTTACAATTACAAAAAATCTATTTTGAAATATTTAATTTATTAAAAAGATTATAAGCTCAAGTTTAATTATTAATACAACAAAGATTTGCTAAACAAAATCAAAGATTTTGTTAAAAAATACAAGATAAAGTATAACGTTTTTATTAATAATATTATGCGATGTTCTAATTAATTTACAAAGTTTGTTGCAATAAAAAACTTAATCGAAGAAGTTACGTCTATAGTATTGCAATACTTTTTAATTAATAAAATTAAAAAGATCTTACAACAAAATTGTAATTGTTTTCGAAAATTATAAGATAAATGTTTTTGTTAAGTCGAAATGTTAAACAAATAAGCTATTATTAATTGATCGATATAATCTAGATTAAAACTTATAACAAACTATTTTATTATAGCTTTTAATTTTTTAAGCAATGCTAAACAAACAATTTTTGCAACATTATACTAGTAGTAATACGAAATATAAATAATAATTGACGTTCTTATTAATACACTAATAAGATTAAATAACAAAATTTTATTTATTAGATATATAATTTCAAATATTATTAATACTTATTCGATAATTTTTTCTTTAAGATTAACAATTTATCTAACTTTACAATTTAACAAATTGCGAAAATTTATTACTTGTTTGCGCGTTATCTATTATTTTTATTAATTACTTAATTAATCGAATGTTATATTATTATTATAAGATTTCTTAAGTTTGTCGATATATTTATAATTGTTGCTTAGAAAATTGTAGCAATTTATTAAATTAAAAAGCACAAACAATAATTTGTTATTTAAAAGAATATAACAATTAAAGAAGTTAAAAAACAAATTATTTTTATTATTTTTAAATAAAAAGACATTAAACACAAGATTATTAAAGACAAAAATAATAAAAATTAAAATAATAACAATAATAAGAGTTTGTTCAATTATAGTTGCTTAAATATTTAAGCTCTTTTAGTATTTGTTAAGAACAAAATTAAGAATTGCAACAATTTTTTTATTATTAAAATGTATATTTGTTATGCTCTTTTAAAAGAATTAGAATTTTTTATCTCTAAACGTAAAATATTCGAAACAACAATTAAAGACAATTATTTAGCTTTAAGTTAATTTAAGTTTAACGTTAAATTTGTTAACTTAATTAATAACAACAATAAAACAATTTAATCTTAAACTTTAATTGCGCTAATTAATTTTAATATTATTTGCGTAATTCTTGTTAAAATTAAAATTAACAAAAAAAATTAATTATAATTAGCAATCTTTAACATTAATAACAATTTACAAATATCTTATAAATTATTTAATATTTTTGCGATTATAAAATACAAAGAATTGCTTTATATATTAATTTATAAACAAAAATATTAACTATATAATAAAAAGATTAATATTATATCTATTGTATTAAACGCTAGCTATTGCACAATAAAAATTAACAACGTAGTTATAAATTTAATAAAGAACAAAATCTATACAACGACAAAATTTGTATTAATTTTATTTATAATTAAGAAATTTCTACAAATTTATGCGTAAAATATTGTAAATTAAATAAGTCTAATAAGCTACAACAATTTTTATATCGATTTTATTTGTATTAAGTTTGTTAAATCTAAACTTAAAGTTATTAAGAGTAAATTTTAACTTAAAAAGATTATTAATTTAATTGAGCAAAAGTTACAAAAAGCATTTGACGCATTTATATTAATTAAAATATATGCGAAAAAGAAAATAATATATACTTTAGATTTTAATTATAAATTAATTAAATATTACGAATTTGTCGATCTATTTAATAATAAAATTAAGATTAATTGTTTTAATAAATTAGCGCGTATACGTTTGCGAAATAACGCGAAAAATAACAAGTTTTCTTTGAAACAAAAAGTAAGTATTTTTTTAATAAACAACAAAGAAAGACTACGAAAGCAAATTTTTGTTTTGTTGTTTTTTTCGCGTAGTACGTCGACGAACGATGCAAAAACTACGATTTCTATTTGCTCTAATTTATAGAAATCGAAGCTATAAAAATCTTTAAAATTATTAACACTTTAATCGACAAATTATACGACAAGTTTTAAGAGATTAACGCAAGATTCGAAGCTATTGCAATAAGTGCTTTGACAACATAGAACAATAATATTACAAAAATATATAAAGACGTTGTTCTAGATAGAATTGTTAAATTTGTTCAAAAGTTGTTAAGTTTATTAGCTTCGATTTTTAGAAACGAACAAATTATACAAAGTAACGTATATTTTATTAATTAATATATGCACAACGCGTATATTACAATTTTTAAAAAGATTTATTGAGAACGATTTTTCGACTTCTACGATTTGCTAATTATTATAAAGGATTAACTTGTCGCATTCGTCGAACACAACAAAAAAAAAATTAAGAAAAATAAAAATGCGAATAATAATAATAGTACGAGAATAAGTTGTTTGTAAATTAGACTGACCGCCAGGAACCAAATTTATCACGTGATCGTGCCAAGATTCGGGTTTCGATTCCAATTATTGGAATCGACTCGAGAAAAACTACTATATATAGTAACGTTTATTAATAGCTTGGTTTTCGGTTCCAACTTTTGGAACCGACCCGACCCGAACGATCAATCTACTGTTTGTTGTTCAAAAAATTACGATACATAATTCAATAAGCATTTGTCAATAAATAAAATCTTGCTTTGATTGTTGTTTGATTAACATATTACTACAAGTCAATAAATAATAAATAAGTCGATTAATTTGTAAATAAATTAAGGATCAAGAATTTAAAAATTAATTGTTTTTTTTCTTTTATTTTTGCGACTTGCTTTGATTGTTTTATAGACGTATTATTATAGATTTGTTTGACGAGCGTTTTTGTTAATTATTATCGACAAAGACGTTGTCTTCTTTCTTCGAGAGAGACATTTGTTACACATTTAGCTAGCAAATTGCTTTATTTGACGAGTTTCACTCGACAAGTTGCGCTAGTCTCTAAGAGAACTAGCTCGACGAGTAAAGATAAATTCGCGCATAACTAGATAGATAATCAATTCAACTATCTATTACAACTCGTCTAGTGTTCGCTTTGTCTATTTCTCGCCTTGCTTTCGTAACAATTTGTCTAAATTCTTTTCTAATATATATTTTTTTATATTTTTTTATTTTGTTTTTGCAATAATTGTTTTAATTTTTTTTAAAGTTTTTTTAATACTTTTTTTAACTTTTTTTTTACTAATAGATTTTTTAATAGACAACAATAACAATTTGTTAAAAAAAAATTAAACAAATTATTATTAGAATCTATAGTTTAATTTTTTAACAAAAAATTAAAAGATTTTTCTTTTGTCTTACTACTATATTTAAAAAAAATCTTAATAACAATATTTTTTTGTTTATTTTTAATCTATTGTATAGCAATTTTGTCTATCTTTTTTTATTTTTTTTTGTTATTTATTAATAAATTAACAACATCTTTAGAATTATTAAATTTAACAATAGCAAAATAATTATACAAAATTATATTATAAGTTTCAATCTTTTTATTAAGTCTTTAAATATATAAAATGTTTTTTTAATAATAATTAAAGAAATTAAATATATATATTTTCTTTATAATGCTGTTGCTATTATACAAAGTATTTCAAATAATTATATATAATAAAATTATTGTTTTTGAAACTTTGCTATTTGCTAAAAAGCTTGTCGACAATATTAATATACTAAAAGATAATATTAATTTTGTATATAAAATTTTTGTACATTTCTTAGAGAGAAAACAATATAATCGAGCTGCAATAATAACTATATTTTTCGCATAAATTGTAAAAATTGCATTGCAAGCTCTTATAAATATATTAGAAAATAAGTTAAAGAGAGCAGATACAACAAACTAATTTAACATCGATAAATAGATAAATAAGTATTAATTAATTGCAAATACAAATAGTAATAATTAATTAATGCAGAAAAGGTGCATACTGCAGATGTTGCCGAGAGAAAAAACCGGTTTAAAATTTTAGGTGGGGGCGACACTAATTCTGGATATTGAGGTAAGCGCCCCATACAGATTCTTGGCCCTGGTGGCCCCATAATCCTTCATTGGAAAAATCCTCCATTTTGGTGTGCCGAGCTGTACCTGGATCTAACTCATCTCGCATTCAGCCTCCTGCACCTCTC
>JAABUL010002220.1_pt1 | contig 32988 bp, 28 predicted proteins | sample 5559151 | NCBI WGS metagenome assembly JAABUL01 (sample SAMN10711876, study PRJNA513368) | rock metagenome | isolation source: Antarctica rocks | place: Antarctica: Victoria Land, Pudding Butte sud | reverse complement strand
AATCAATCAACCGCGGATATGCTGAAGCACCTGCAATCAGTATTTTGGGGCGATATAGCGATGCAAGCATTTCGAGAAGATCATAGTCAATAAGCCCGGTTGACTCGTCCAGTCGATAAGGAAGAGATTCGAAATACTTAGACGTTGCTGATATCTTCTTGGTTGCGCTTTGGAAGCCGTGTGAGAGATGACCCCCGTGAGAAAGATCCAGACCCATGATACGATCATGAGTATCAAGTAGCGCGGAGTAAGAACATAGGTTTGCGGGCGTACCCGACAGTGCTGTATAGAGTCAACTTTCCACTCGTATTCATTCAGATATGGGCACTGTAGTACCCTGGACATTTACGCCCCATTCTTTATGGTCCAGCCCGTACGTTTGTAATGCTCGTTGTTGGCACAATCGTTCTGCCTGATCAATAAACTCATTCCCACTATAGTATCGAGCTCCTGGATAGCCTTCAGAATTCCGGCCTGAGAACAGCTGTCATTGAAGTGCTTCATAGAACTAGTGAGGGAACAATAGTGTGATGAGGGTTGAGATACCCTGCATAGCACTTCCCAGTACATCAAGGACCGCTTCTGATGTGAAATTTTCCGAAGGTACGAGATTCAGAAACCTCTTCTGCCGGGATTTCTCCTTGCACACCGTTCAGCAACACCACAGTTATGCGACTTGAAAAGAGAACGCACTTGTTCGACTATGCGGAACATTTCTGGATCTGTGCTTGCGAGATCCTTGGAAAGCAGCTGAAAGTATTGTTAATGTGGTTGATGAGACTGGAAGATTACAAATGCGGTTATTAACCATGTGCTGGACACTGCTCGCGGTGGATAAGGGTCTCGAAAGCCGCGTTGACCTAGGCAAGTATCCATGAGGGAAAATGTGAGTCTTTTTCAATACTGACATGGATACCATTCGAAAGCGACAAGCGCGGAACGTGTAAAGCGCCATCACTTTCTGCTCCCGAACCACCGAGAAAGTGCTAATGAGATCAGTAATCGAGTCGTGAGTCCTCATATATAGGATAGGTGGGACCAAGAGAGGAGGAGAAGAAAGTGAAACCGAGACCGAATTCAGATTTACTAATCACGAAAAGATCTATCAATTGGAACTAAAGTGTCCTGGTAATTGCATTGCCTTTACGGCGTCTTAGACATTATCTCGTAACCCTGGCATGCATGTTTCAAGCCAGTCAAGATGCCTTACCTTCTAATGCCTGGAAGTTAGCTACGTAGACACGCATCCCATGTATGAGATCAATGCAGGAATCCATTTCGTATCATCACGTGTGAGAGGAGGCCCATGTTTTTTTCTTGCATGCATACCCCAAGCCAGAAAAGAAGTTTTACCATCTAACAGGTGGAAGTGGGCCAGGTAGACAGGGATCCAATTCAGTCAATGCAGTAATTTCTCTTGCATCACCCACGTGCAAGAGGCCACACATCTCGTAATTCGCATATGCATATCCTAAGCCAGAACAGATGCCTTGTAGACAAATATACCGATACAACGTATCTCCGCGGCAATTCTTCGTGCAGATAACATGCGGAAAAAGTAAGGATCCATCTAATACGTGGGTGTGAGCTTGGTGGATACGGAGCCACTTCATGAGGTGAATCCAGGACTTTATTCTGTCTCACTCACGTGCAAGAGGTAGTACTGAACTTGATCGTTGGTGCATGGACTGACTCTCACCGCTGTCACCGCTCCGGAAACGCAACGGGCGAGGGATTTCTGGTTGACGGATGACGACAGCACCTGCTAATATCACGTAAGTTGGGGTTCCATTTTCTGTGATCAACATATTCATTACGTACAAGTAGGTTGGGTGGGTAGGTACGACGCGAGAGCCAATCTCCGACAATGCGTCTCCAGAGCGTCGGTAGCCAATCAAGAGAGGCTATCAAGCGAGTCCTACATAGTTTGGAAGCTCCTAATGCAAGCTTGCCAGAGTATGTGAGACTGCACCATCCTACACCCACTTCAGTCTTCTGCCAACGAAGCTGAGTCCACTTAGCAAAGCGATCACCCCCACAAAGACGATCAGCATGCCATAGCTGGTCTTGAATCCTAATCGCACATCATCGTACGAAGGTTTACCAGTAAGCAAGGCCTCGCTCAATGGACCGCTGGCCAGGTTTCCGACTCCGCGCCCGGCCAAGAACATCCCGAAGATCAGGCCTGTATCAGCTTGTGTATCCGAAGTCTGTATCTCTTTGACAATTCCAGTCCAGCACGTTGAGAAAGCTCCAGCAAAGAATCCATACATGATGCTAAAAGCGCAGAGAACTGGCAAAGCAGTCGAGGTTCCCCAGACAGTGAGGACTGACAGTGCGGCCCCAAGCGTCGAAATAAGGATTACCGTCGTGACATGTAATCTGTCTATCTGTGCACCCAGAACGATGGTCCCTAGGACAAGCATTCCGTTGAAGAGCGCTACAGTGAGCGGAGCCGTGATTGATGGAAGTCCAACGGCAGCCGCGTATGCTGTTCATGATATTAGTATGAGGTTTACCACGATAGTTCGTAGAACATCTTACAAGGTAAGTATAGGGCTGGTATGAAGTATCCCAGACCCTGAACGATGTTTGGAATCTGGTATATCCAAAACGTGCGAAGACGAAGAAATTTGAAATTAATATCTCGAGGTCCAGAACGGCACGTAGCAGGAATGCGTAGTTTGAGGTAGAACATTAAGGGCCTAGAGAGACTGTCTGTTCATGATTTCATGAGTACCAGAAAGGGATAGGCTTAGGAAGAATCCCAATCCCTACCATGATGGTGTTGCTGGGGAATGCCTACCAAAACCACTGACCAGGCGCGCAGCACCGACCGAAAGCCGAAAGCTTTGAGACCCCAATCCATAACGAACGGAATTATCAGGCCACCAAGCCCAGTGCCCGCCTACAAATGATGGAAATTAGTATCTTTAGCGCTCAATCATGAGCTCAAGATCTCACTCACCCACATTATGCCAAACGCCAATCCCGTTTTCTTGATAAACCACTGGTCCATGTACAGGATAGATGGGCAGTAAGACATAGCTCCTCCAATCCCATACAGAACACCCTGGGTGAGAATTAAGTGCCAGACCTCGTAAGCGAAAGAGGATAATATCAAGGCCGAGATCATGATGAGAAGTCCCAGAACGTTACTTGATTTTCTTAGGCTGGTCCATTTTCTCAATATGACGAATATCACAGGGGAACCTATGTACATGACGCCCTTCTTTTGTCAAGACCTACTCTCATACTCTTGACGGAATAAACGTACGGTTGCAGACGTGCCAATAATGGGGATCGCAGACGGTGTAGCTGAGAATGGTTCATGTAGGGCATAGTATTCTTGGAAGACACCTGAGATCCCAATTAGTACAAGTCTTCTGGTTGACCATCGTCGACGGTGAACCGAATGAGAAAGGGAAGCCTAGATACATTCATTAGAACTGTAAATTAACAGACAGGAACATGGGAAAGGAAAGCTGCTGTGAGGATCAAAAGTCCAGAACTTACCCCAAAGCAGCATCTCCAGGACAAAACATGCAGTTAGAAATAACCATGCATCCTTTCCGCCATCTGCACATGCAATGGGAATTCCACGTAGTGTATGTAGACCACCATTCTCATTATCATGCTCCATCTCAATCATACTTCGTTGCACATCGCTATCGACGCGGTAGGTTCGATCCCGATGTGGGGAATGCGAAGGGTACGATGACGGAGAAGTCATCGTACAACTCTGCCTGCTCCAATTAGCGGAAGATATTGACCGGCTCAGAGGCTGAGACGGAAGAGTCGAAGCGGTTGGACGAGGGGAGGTCATCTACTAATTGTAGGATCTATTGGGGTACTGATATCGATGCAAAATATTTATGATAAACCTCCACAAAACAATGAGCAGTCCAGAATAAGCCGCTACCACGAGTAGCCCTAAATCAGTGTCACAGGGGTTTCTCGACCGAGAGACATCCTTTCCCCGCGCATTAGCGCTCCCACATCCATTCATTATCATCATTTACATACACCATATTTGAGCTCTTTAGGCCATTATACATCACAGAGCATACGTATACTAATATCTCACTATCACTCGAACCTTCGTGATTCCGCCTCCGCTCCCACAACAGCCAAATCCCTAGCACCAGTCCTGTCGAATGACCACCACCAACGCAAAAACCCACCACAAGCGCCCAACAAAATCTATATCTACCCCGAGTGGCGTTGAGATTTGAAACTCCAGTGCTGAAGATGCTCTGTTATCAACTGTATCATCGAGATCAGTGATATAAGTCTAGCCGCAACGAGCGTCCCGGGAAGGAATATCAAGGTCATGAGCGCGATCGTCTTTTATGTCCGACTATCAATTCTCGCATCCTCGGCGATCCGTCTCGAAGATTCAGCGGACATAACATTCACCATGCTGTCCCGTTGCGATATCAGGCTGTACAGCTGCAAACGCGCGGGCGGGTTATCGTCTGGGTCATTGCTTGACGACGCAGAGATGTGAAAATCCCTAGCTCCTTGGGACTTACCTGGTTGATCTGACTTTGGACCCTCGTCCTCAGTGCCAATTTTCCAGTTCAAGGTCATAGGTGGGCAAACTCACAGGACGAGGAGCTGTGATACATTCGCTGGAATTCTCGCCGACACAACGCCATTATTCTGTTACGTCGTTGCGTTACTCCGACTCTCTTGGACCAGATGGAACTGGACGCCGTACAAAATGATCGAATTCGCTTCGAATAGCTTCATCTGCATGCGGTAAGCCTCCACGATGATTACCATAGTTTGCATACACTTTTAAACCGGTTTCTTGTGTCTGGAGAAGACTATCCATGAGCGCCAGACTTGACGAGTAAACTTAGACAATCATCCATACGGTGGACTTGCGGTACCAAAATATATTCTTCCTGTTTGAAGGTACAGCCGATGCAGAGCACGGCAATTCCAGCCAGATTTTTCACCAGTGAGCCTTGAAGGAGCTTAGATACACTCAATTCTTCCATTGCGATCCAATGGAAAGACCGCCAAGCTCTTACTTGAGCCTCATATCAGCCTTTGCCACGTAGGACATACGCCCGAATAGTACCTATAGCGTTACAGGCGTCCCACGGCAGTGCATGGGCATTAGGCACCCTCGCATCCATCAGATGGCAGCAAAGCATGACTTTAAAAAGGGCTCTTCTCTCAATGCAGGCCTTTTCTCACCGTGCGCCCACGCAGGCTTTCAACCCTTTCGCCGACAGATCATTCATACTTTACCCCCAGTCGCATTTTCTAGCAACCACGAACGACGAAGATGACCGGCGCATGTTCGTCTTCCGCGACGACCGGCCCCTGAGACTTTCAGTGCGAAGACTTCGTCTACACGCAGCCCAACCCACTCCCCGATCCATACAGCCCTTACCAGAAGCCCGAGCAGTACCCTAGCGAAGAAAAGCCCAAGGGAAGCGAGCAATCTCGGCATTCCTCGAACTGGCCACCAAGGCTGTGGATGCACACTACGCCAAGGTCAAGAGGGACTTGGACGCTCAGAAGCAGAAGCTGAAGCAGACTGAGAAGCCGAAACCAAACCCAGCAGCGCCAAAGAAGACGAGTGGCAGCGGGGCGGACAAGGCTGCGCCTTCGCCGAAGAAGTTTTTCGGCTTGAAGAAATCCTAAGCATGCGATGTGGCTGCGAGAGTATCTTTCTCTCGATTGAAGGGAGGAGGCTTGGACAGGGCCAATCCCTGAAGTCGGAATTCTTGCGGTCTTGTCTTAGGGTGAAATCGATGATCGCAGGCAGTATTGGAAAAGACAGCCAGAAAGTATATCGTGCGCGTATTTCAAGCCAATTTTATGTTGACGGAGTTGGTGGCCCGACCACATCCGCAGTACTACATAAGCATTGCGTTCAAGCTGACGTTTGATATGTCGATAGTGCGAGGGGTGACGCCCTTGCTCCACATGCGTTGCTCGCGACGGGCAAGCTTGCGTTGATCCCATTCGCCCAGGATATCTGGGCTCAAGCTGCAGAGAACATATCTGTCTTGATATGCTCATATCGACAGCTCCACACTGTTCGTAAGACCCCTACTCTTCTGCCATACATTCTCTTGAACGCCTGCATTGTTCATGTCGTCGACAGGAGTGCCCTCGTCGATTTCCCAATTGTCGGGTTAATTCTGGACGACCTGAAGGACCCATCTACTTGTCACGGACGCGCGAAGCAAGCGTTGGACCTTTTACAAGCTATCGTCCACACTTTTTAACGCAACAGATGCGGACATACGACGTGGCTGACCTCGAATGGTAATAGGTGAAAGTCTAAAAGTCACATTCCTCGATTTGTGGTCGGACTTGTAGATCCATGTCTACTCCTTTTCCGAGAAATAGAACGGAGGTAGGTCCACATTGCCGATTATGGATGTAGTCCCAAATCAGCTATTATCTCGGTCGACGTCGCGTTCAGCCCGAAACTCAATCTCTTCGAATGTGCATAGCTATAATAACCGATGTTAAGATGCATACCGATGCGGTTAGCTATATATGCAGAGAATGGAGCTAATCTTGATTTTGTGCTGCCCATCTCGATCCACTGACTCCTTGGTCAACCAGCACACGCCATACCTTCGAACAACAACACGCCTTTGCCATCTTTTACGAAACCGATACGGGAGATCTCTACTGCATTCCTCGAATCGGGCTTGTGATCATCATTACAGCCGGATTCGGCTAGCCTACTCCGCGGAAAATCTCCTCGCCGCGCTCAAGTCTTACAGGGAAACGGTCTGGTGGCTCTTTCGACTATAAAGGAACAGAGCAACCTCAGGATTTTTATCTTCACCATACCCTAAGACTCTCAATCACTGAACTCTTACTCCCTTCCTGTTTCTTATTCAAAACCATTGGATCCCTCTTCTCCCTCAGGTATCAACAAAATGCTGGCTCTTCTATACGGGAGTTTCGTCGCCCTCTGGGTGCTTCAGCCCGTCCTTGCTGCCGTGACTTTCCAAGGCCCTCTTGGCCCGCTTGGGGACTTCACAGAATGTACCAGCACTTCGTTTGACGACGACATTCTCGCGTTTTTTCTGGCGAACGAGACCTCGAACGAAGCCACGAGGAACGGATATACTTTCAACTATCCCGTTGATCTTCCTTGTGGTGAAGACTATGCAACTGCCGTAGCCACCTCTTGCGCCGGCTTGGACGGTCAGTCAACTTGTACAAAAGCTCTTCTCCCACGCAGCTGAATCATGCCCCGTGAGCCCAAGCTCGGCAAGCGGAATGCGGTTTTCTGCAAAGACGCAAGCGCGGAATGCGACAATACAATAGACGCAAACGCTCTCAAATGCCCGACCGGATACCGAAATCAGCAAGTCCAAGTTAGTGGCTCGCTTCCTGGCAACATATGCTCAAAACCATGCACCCAGGATCAGCTGGATGAATGCCTGAGCAGTGTCTGCCAATCCAGGCGCCAAGAATGCAGTGGCTCCTATAGCGGTTACACAGCTCTTTGTGGCGATGCTTTGATCAAATGCAGGTTGGATGGACCGGTCTCGATGAAGGAATCAATTTGCAATGACAATCTCATTCCCGGAAGCTACCCCCAGAACCCCTGTACTGGCTGTGTCTCATATGTCAACGGGCAATGCAACATGAACAACACAGCTTACGAAGCTTTCCAAAAACGAAACAAGGACGCCATAATTAAGCTCAGTTATGGCCTATTTAATAACCCTTTTGGCAATAATCGATGGGGGAATATGTGAGTGGTGCTATTGGAATATGTGAGCATATTGCTCCTTCTCGATCCGTTATAGAATACTAATATCGCTGCAGCCGCCCTGAATTATACACCTCATTACCGTCATTCGTTCCGGAATCCTTGCGCTTCGAATGGGTTTCTACTAAGACAGCTATATTTGTGTCTTGATTTAAGGCAAGGGTCAAAGCTCGTCGAAATCTTCAGGGTCCTCCAAGCTAATCGAAGGAGTTGTCGATGTTCCAGTGTCATATTAACCAGATAATTTTGTCGTCTCATCCACAAATCATAGCAGTAAGTAGTACTCAAACACCGAGTCCAGCAACAGCCGAGTCGCCCTTTGATTCCTTATCCCACACCATTAAACTCAATCGTTGGAAACTACCCCTGCACCCCCTTTGGCGCTCGATCTTAGGAAACACCGCACCCACCGCATCCCTCGCTAAATAATACACAAACAAAGTCCACCTTCCCAAACCAACCCTTAAACTCTTCAATCAAACTCAATCGCGCCTTCAAAACCCCTTGTATCTCAGAAAAGTACAGTCAATGCCACTCTCCACCAAACAATGCGCATCCTCACCCTCCCAAAGATCACTCAATAGTCGAAACAACCAACCCCCTTCTGAACTATCATACGCCTAAAATTCACAACCTTTGCACCAACAACCAAAAAAAGGCGGAAATAGAGGTTATACTGCTAACACAGATACGCGCCAAGAGTAAACCACCAGCCTTCACAAAGGCCCCTCGCCAATATGAAAACCCTCTACCTTATTCCATTTTCGACAGCAATCGTGTTGCGACATACGCAGCAACCGCAAAGCCACAACAACTCCCCAAAACGAAGCCTCTCGTGATCGAAAAGGCAGATCAGCTGACGTTGTTTTTATTGTGTGTAGGAAGGAGAAGATAATTTACCTATACCTATCACCCACAGTAGCCTCCTCCTATATCATATCAGAGATCGTATATATGGAGTACGAATTGAAATCTTAGATAACGAAGTATCATACCCTTTGCATGTTATTCTACCATCCAAACACTACGACCACGTTAATTGGTCAACAGCTGAAGGCGGAGGATTTATCTAATACAAAGCCTGAGTCGACAAGGATAGAGGACGATATGGGATCATACATGGAAAGTTTATTAGTGGAGAGCTATTACATCTGAACAATGACAATATTTTGAATGCGCAACAGGGTTCATTGTTTATGAATTGAGAGGTGTGCTTGTGGAGCAGAAGCAGCGCCGCCAGGATGTAGCTCGGCCTGCTAAGCGCTAAGACCTCGGCTACCCTACGCTAGTCCACTTCTTTACCTTAGCTTATATTCGGGTAACGCCCGGCCCGTACTAGACCCTAAATTATATTGTACCCCTTATTCCCCTTTTATACTAGCCCTTAACCTATCCGCTTAAGTTAAATTACTTACCTATTATCTTTATTATTCTTATAACCTACTTCTAATAAGTTACCTAGTAGTTATCTCTTATATAAGTAATTTCTAATCTCCTTCTAATATATTTATTATATATTATTGTATTCCCTACTCTAGCTATATATTTTATCTATAAATACATTGAAATTATATTGAAATTATATTCTTTATTAAGGAACTTAATAGAGGTTTAAAATTAAATTATAATAAAATTTTATTCCTAATATATTTAAGTTATATTTAAGTTATAAGCGTAATTATAAGTCTTTATATTTAAATATATTTATAATTTATTTGTATAATACTTTAGATTAAAGAAGAATCCTAAATCTTATATATTAAAATATATTTAAAATATATTTAAAATATACTTTTTATTTTTAATAGCTATTTAATTTTAAGAGATTATAAGCTAATCTAATATAGTTCTAATATATTAGAAACCTTAATAATTAAATATAAAATTTATTAACTTATTCTTAAATTTATTTATAAATTTATTTATAATCTATTTATAATAGAAGCCTATTAAGAAGTTAAGAACTTAAAAAGCGCCCTTTAACTAAGATACTTCTATTATTTAAAATTAATATAAGATAACTTATACCTTAATATATTCCTATTATATTAATAATATAATAGGATAATAGAGAGGTAATTATTTATAAGGTAGAAGTATTTCATAAGATAAATATTAATTTAAAAGATAAAGAGGTAGACTTAAATATAAATAATAAAGTTAATTTTTATAACTAAAAGGTAATATATCTTAAATTAGATTATAATTAATTATTAATATAATAGAATAGAATAATTTAAATAATTATAATACTATTTATACTATTTATACTTATATCTAAAATTTTATAAGATTAAGGGAGTAATATATTTATAAGAAATTAATTTCTAATATAATTTTAATTTATTTAACCTATTATAATAGAATTAGCGCCTTCTAATAAGTAGATAAGTAATATATTAAAAAAAATTAAGTATAAGTCTTAAAATATAAAGAATAAGATCTTAATTAACTTATAATAATATACTAATATATTTATAATAAGATATTTTAGGAGTTTATATCTAATAATCCTTATAATTAAATAGTTTAAGAAAAAGTATAATAAGTTATATAATAAGTTTATTAATAATATACTAGTAATACTATTAATTTAAAATTTATATAAAATTTATTTCTAATTCATTTTTAAATAATTAAATTTATTAATAGCCTTACAGCTATTAAAGCTAGTAAGGTAGGTAATTATTAATAGAATCTTTTAAAAGCTATATTAATAAGTTTATATTATATTAGGTAAAGATAGAATCTAAGGGTTATTTCTAATAAAATTCTAATATATTAGTAATAGGTTCTTGATAAGCTTAAAACCCTAATAACTAAATTAAGTAATATAAGTTATCTTATATATATTCTATTTATATTCTATTTATAATATATTTAGTTCTTTAATATAAAAGTCTACTACCTTCTAGGAATTAATAAGAGGGTTAAGTATACCTTTTATTATAATACTAAGAAAAAGGGTATAGAAATTCTTTATATTCTATATTTTATTATTAATATATTTATAATAGTTTAATATACTTCTAGCTTAAGGCCTATTTAAATAATTAGAAATGTATACGTCTAATATCTTAAGATATAAGTAAATCTAGGTTTAAAGAATTCTTTTCTAATTCATTTAAAATATATTAGTACTATTAGGTATATCTTAATACCCGTGGTAATAAGAATATTAGGATAACTATTATAAATAATAAGGGAAATAGTAATAATCTAGAGGAGGAGCTTATAACGGAGGCTATAAATAAGACTACAGCTAAGGTTATAACTAAGGCTAGAGGAGTAAATATATTATAAACGTATTACTAATATATTAGTAACTAGATATATAAAGTAAATAAAGTTAGTAGTAATACTATTTAATTATCAAATAATTAGTATTAAATCTAACTTTTCCTTTAAGCTCTAATATCTTAATATATTAATAATAGAGTTTTATAATATTACTTATAATAACTTATTTAATTATTTTCTATTAAGACTTTTAGATTCTTAAGATATTATAATATTAAATATAAGTATATTTTAATTATTATAATAGAAATAGATTATAAATATATTTCTAATTTTTGTTTATTATAATTAATAAATCTCTTATATTAATAAGTTAAATTAGTTTTTTTAATTATTATAAATTAAAAGATATTATTAATTAACCTTTTAATTTATTTATTAATTATATTATATATATATTATATATTTTAGTTTATATTTATAAAATAATAAGATAAAAATATATAAATTAAATATTTCTTAATATTTCTTAATATTTCTTAATAATATAATAATAATCTTTAAATATATAATTAATAAATTATTTATTAAAGAATTAAATCAAATTAATTATTAAGTTAAGATTAATTTTAATTTTCAATATTAATTAAAATATTTAATATTTCTTTTAAATTCAATTAAAATACTTAATCCTTAATGAAATATTAATTTAAATGTTTAATATATACTTTTAATATTTATTTAATTTATTAAGAATTATTAAAGAGCTATTCATATTATTATATTATATCAAGTTAATAGGACTACTATTTTTAATAATCTTAATCTTAATATTTATTATTAATTTTAAATTTATTTTTATTAATTATTAACTTAAATACTTAATTTTAACTTTTAATATTAAATTATTAAGATTCAAATTAAGTATTTAACTTAAATTTAAAGTATTTACTTAATTATATTAAATCTTTATAAAATCTTTATTAAAAGCTTTCTTAAAATTGAAATTAAAATTATTTTTTTATAAATATATTATATAAATAAATAAAAAGCTTATCTTGCAGCGCCGCAGAGGCCAATATCGCAAGTGCGGATAGTATCGATGTTAATCTCCTGTTATTAAAAGTAACATACGCGGACATTCGGAGTTTGCATCGCTCAAGCCCCTCCGCGCTCCTTTCCGTAAAGAGAGCGAGGATTGGAGCGGCAATGGCACGATTTTACTGATACCGTGTCCGCACCAGTTCATGCGTCTTCCCGTGTAAGGGGTTGCTCAAGCATAATTCATATTCTAGAACCCCTATCCTTCTTCAGGAAACACCCGTCCACCGATACCATCATGTAGCAGTGATGCCTCAACCTCAACACGCAGCCATCGGCGGAGTATCTCCACCCAACCTTGACCTGCGCAAACCCCCCTCTGACGCCGCGCCCTGCCTCACTCAACATACAAACGAGACGAGAGATTGGATACCCACAACAGTCTCCTCGCAGCAATTTCTAGCCCGCAATCTCTCACATCAAGCATCGATGCAAAATGCATGAATCCCTGCGAACGCTGCCTGCTCGTCAATTCTCGTCAAAGCACCTCTTTCTCCAACGGCTTTGGATTCTTCATTTTCGGAACCCATGTGTATGTACTTCCTCGATCAAGGCTCGGCTGATCCCTTCGGGATCCACACGATTGTCAATCATCTTTAGGCGATGACTTCTGTGCTCCGGTTTGGCTCCTTCATTTTGTTGATCTCGGAGAGGGTCACCCATCCACATGTGGTTAGTATGTTAATTGGTACCGACATCTTGAGAATGATGCTACGAGTATCAAAGGTTGGTGATTTAGTCACAGTGCTCGACTTTTTGTTCGATTAACACATTTCATCTCGCGCTCTGATCGGATAGGCGCTGCAGATTCGGACCAGGGCATTGAGAAAGGTCTGCATGCCGCATCGTTTCGAAGATTGGGCCTACGCCACCCTCAGCGGCTTGATAACGGATACGTCATCAGAGTCATTGCCACCTCATTGTTCCTCTTTTGCCTTTCCCTGCTCTAGAGAAGAAGTATATGTGTAGCCACCCTGTCCTGACTTGGCCAACCCAACTCTCGTACTCCTTGATCTTCCTTCCCGCTCCTCAAAGACATCTTCGAGCTGTCGCACAGGTGCTTCGGTCCTATCAGTGCTCTCAAATCGACTAGCGATAACACCGAAAACGTTCAGGCGGGCCTGAACTTCCCGCGTCTGCCTAGACCTAGTGTGGCCTGCCATAGCTATCACCGTGGTCACGGCGCCGAGCAGGACGAAGAGCAGACAAAGCGTGACTAGGGTAAAAAGAGGGGCCTTAGGTACGCGAGAGACGAGCATGTTCTGGCGAGATTGCTCCTCAATGTTAGACATGGGTGTCCACATATTGGCAGAAAATGCTAACATCATCTTCTCCAAGCTTGGGGCATAATTGGAAACAATCTGGTCAATCGAGGTACTCTGGGCTACTGCAAGCCGGGCAGAGTAAGCTAGCTCAGGGTAGACGCTTGACGACACGACCATTGTGCGGATGATATCTGCGACATCGTCGCTAGCAAGTGTGAGGTTGCTGGAGACGATTGTATTATTCACCCAAGAGTAAGTGAGATTGTAGGCGGTGGTCTCGCACCCGAGGACGAACCAGTACTCACCGGTGTCAGTCAAATCAACGACCTGAGGCGGATTCTTGAGCCACTCGTAAGAATTGCTTTTGATCACCGCGTTGCCTATGATACCCGCGTAGAAAGGGTTTGCATAGTGGCCGGTAGAGGAACTTAGAAGAGGATTAGATCCGGACCGGTGTGCAATGCTACCATTGAAGAGGTCATTTGTAAAAAAATCGACACAACCTGCGTAGTAGTTTGGACACCCACGAGAATATTGATATTGATATGTTTCTGGTCCGCTTGCTACTTCGTACTCTGCGAGGGCGGTGATGTTAGCATAAAAGTTAGCTGAACAATTGAATGTAACACTCGATGCGAATATCATTCCGCCTGAGGCAGCAATGGACCCAGTTTCGGTGCCTTGAGTGGCAGCAAGATTGCACTTCTGACCGATGGACTGACAGGAGCTGCTGACTGCAACAGTCGAGGTCACGTAGTCTAAGTTCTGTTGAAGATTCGACGGCACGAGATATGAGAAGCGAGTTCCGTTCTGAGCGCTTGTAAGAATTCGGTGGCTGACCGGGCTGCTAGACGAGTTCACAAGGATCTGGTAGGCATCTGCATCTCCATTGGCTGCAGCAAGATCCTCGCAAGGTTTGTTATACACACTAGCAATGTACGTATCATTGAACCAGCCGCTGCAGACATCTGGGAACTTGTAGCCATACTTTTGCGGTGTGGACGTGGAACGTGAAGTCTGCGAAAATACTACAGTCGATACGGTAACGTGGAGCCAAGTATCCGCAGCCCATATCACACAACTTCTCATGGCTTAGTCAATGGATTCAGGACCATGGACTAGGTTGTTCTTACCTCAGGATGAAGGCAACCAAGAGAAGCGTGTAGGCAAGACGTACGACAGCATTCATCCTTTCCCTCCGCTTCCACGAGAGATACATCAGCCCATTCCATAGCGATGTGAGTTTGGCGTCCAGTGCTTCGAGAAGAAGACCCAGCTGGTAAGGCGTCGGGAGGGTGCCATTTTCTGAATTCTGAGACTGTCTCCTCATCATACTAGCCAGATGATGAGAATACAATGTCATGAGGAAACCTGGTACCAGAGTCGCAATATTACTGGCCCATGACGCGAGGGTAGTTAGCTGTGTGGCGCTGAAATTGACAAGGTATGCGTCAGCATCATCGGTATCGCTGGGAAGCCGCAGGTTCGGCGAGGTAGATGTCCGTCGCTCGACTCGGTTGGCAAAGATGAGGTGCAGCAAGACTCCAACAACAAGGAGAAAAGGAACGGTAGTCAGGAAGGCTGCCAGAAATTTAACAATGCGTCCTTGATCTATACCTTGGCTGTGCTCCCCGTCGTACGGTTTTCCCTGATGGTCAGCGGAGGTTGTTTTTCCCAGAAGGTCTGGATTCGCTTCCTGCATTGGCTGTGACTGAGGTATATGTTCCCCTCGAAAGGTTGAGATACTGGAAACACTGTGATAGGAACGTACGTAGGGTCGCCCATCTTCATGGTCAGCCGGGAGCAGAGAAGGATCATCGTCGTCTGTGTGGTCCTGAGATACGCTTCTCTGAAGACTGGCGTGAGGATGTGGCAGCCGTCCTAGAAGATTGGTATTCTCCGCTTGTGGCGGCAAAGACACACTCGAAGGCTTGGGAACGGATGTCATTTCAATGATACGTGTAAATTTGAAGTCGTACAAGAGAAGGAGGACGAACGACGGCGGCCACGATGTAGAACCACATGGCCGCAATCCTACATGATTGAAATGAAGGTACAGCCTCCTAATGGGATTCAAATCCCTGTCTACCTTAGCGGCCAGCAGTGGGTTGCTCGGACGGTCTACAGGCGGTAGCAGATAGTTAACGGTTTTAGTACGGTAATTTAACTAATTAATATTATAAACTTTAAGCGTCTAAGATCTTAAAGGTATTATATACTAACTATATATTTTACGGTCTCTATTATACTTCGTATCTAGTAGGCTAACGTACCTAGTCTCGTATTATACGTGTAGGTGTAAGTCCCTAATAGCTACTAAGGCTGCTAAGCCTACTACTCAGGAGTATAAGGCTATATATCTCTTTAACGTTCCGCGAAATCTAACTCTAGATTTAGGCGATTTAACTGAATTTTATACGGGGATCAGAGGGTCTAAGCGATAAGGGACGTAGGCGACGTAGGATAAGTAGGGATACTCTACAGCTCTCTAATTATAAAGCGGGGTTTTAAATACCGCGCTAAAATTTAAGGTTTAGTTATCTCTATAAAGAATTATCTATATATTTATTTCATAAACTGTTAAGTTAAAAATACGTACTTATTAGGAGACTATATTAAGGTAATATACTTTTAGGAGTATGTAACTAAGATAAAACTATAATACTATAGTATTATTACGGTATAAATAACCTATATCTGGCCGCTAAGGTAGTAATCAAATACTCGTACTAATCAAATGTCTCCCAAAGGCTAAGTAGTTAGCGCCCTAGAGCTCCGCCAAGAGAGACCAAATCTTCATTGGTCGATTAGTGACTCCGCCCGCCGCTACTAAGCGAGCGGACTCAATTGAAGGGGCTTGGCAAGGCATTTCAACTCCAAATTACTTTATCAAAAGATACAAGCAAGGGAAGGATGCCTATAGATGGCGGAGCCTCATCCATGTGGCATCTCGTATGAATTTGACCGAACTATAACTAGCACCTCCGTACCACGAGTAAATCGGGCTACCAGAATAGGAGACTACGCTGGAATTGGTTGAAACACGGTAAAGGGTACTTACTAGAATAAAACTGTATTCTACTTAACAAACTCCACAACCACCTCCCCATCCTCACCCGCTTCCACCCTAAGCTCATAAAACGGCTCACTAAACACCCACCCCTCCCTCTCCATCCCCTCCACATCCGGCATCTCCTCCCCAGGCATCAAATTCCCAATCTCTCCCCTCCCATCCGGACGTTCCCACCGCGCAAACTTCTTCCCCCCCAACTCCCCCTCCAAACCCCCCCAACACCACCACCCCTCCACACTCCGCATCCGCTTCGCATTCATCCTCACCCTAAACTTCTCCCCCACTTTCACATCCTCCTTGCCAAGATCCGAATACCTAAATAACCTTTCAAGCGAAATCTCATGCGTAACAGCTAGCTCACCTTCGCCTTTGCTCGGCACGGTCGCAAAGCGTAGATAATCGCGCTCTAACATGTTGGCTGGGGCGGTGGGGAGGGAGCCGTAGTTTGGAAAACCGGAGAAGTGCAGTTGGATTTTTCGAGTTGGGGTGGTGGTGCTGGTTAAAGGTAAGAAGGCGCCTGTGAAAAGACCGTCGTGGCGGGTGTGGAGGCCGTTGTCGAGGGGGGAGGAGGCGGTGCAGAGGGTTATGGGTGGGGTGGCGGTAAGGTGGGCGTGGACGATTAGGAGGAGGATGGGGGTGTGGGGGGGGAGGAGAGGGAGATGTGAGGGGTTGGGGTTGTGAGGGAGAGGGTGAGGTGGGGTGGGGTTTTGGAGGATGTGGATTGGGTGGTTGACATTGTTATTGAAATTTGCATTCGAAAGCTGTGATATTTGATAACTTCTCCTGCGATTCCCTTAACAAGGAGGCAGCAATGCGGGCATCGCGCTAGCTATGTAGCAGGATAAAGCAGGAGTTGAGACTTCCTGGCATGGATGCGAGTTCATAAACCTCAATGAAGACAAACCTGCCAGTAATCGTAGATGGTGCCAGGAGAAAATCATTCAGTCGAGTCACTTAGATGGTATAGAAGTTATGAGTGTGGAATTTCGTCTCTTAATTGCCTCCAATCACTGGAGGATGTCGGAAAATGCATACCGATCGATATTTCGATCACCGTTGAACGCCCCAGGTTCAAGGCTTTATCCATAGCCATCCGTTCGCCTATAAAGCAGTAAAATGTATGTACATGCCATCCCTCGGCCTTATCCTACAGTTTCGTCTCCCTACGTTCATTTCGTATGCCGCTTTGACGCCCTCCTCTTCCTTTCTTGAACGGCGAGAGTATCAGGCGTGAGGATCTCCTCACCAAGATTGAAATCTTGATCCGGCGGTTCAGGCAATGGCTGGCCGAAAGCGAACCTCGCTCGCCCACGGCGGTGTTTGCCAATAGCTGCGTCTCGGAGATATGGTTTCGAATAGAAAGACGTGAAAGGCTTTTGCGCAGGTGGTCCCATCGACTCTATCTTGCGATGTGACCTGACTTGCCCGAAGGGGGCCTTGGTAGCCAGTGTAGCCTCCTGGCGCAATTGCCTTGCAGCTGAAGCATCGACGTCACTGTAATCGGGAGGATCGCCATCGCTTTCGACGTCAGAGTCTTCGTCATCTTCATCTTGGTCTTCATCCTCATCCTGCATCGACTCCTCTTTCTCCGCCTTCCGCCTCTTCTCCTCTTCCTTCGACTGCTGGAATTTCTTCAACAGAACCCGAACCTCTGAGATGAAGTAATCACGTTTTGGCTCGTATGCTTTCTTCTCGCCGTCGGTGATGCCGCTGATACCCATTACTCGTAGCCAATCATGTCCCTTCAAGCCGTCCCGGAGTCGTTCGAGCTGCACCTTTTCATGCATAGCTCTTTCCGTTTCGATGTTGCGAAGTTTTTTCTCCTGGCGTTCTGCTCTTCGATGAGCTTTGAGGTAGAAGGCGTCGGTCATAGGATCCTTCTGGTGTCTTGTGGAGTTGTCGATGGCGGATATATTTATCCTGGTTGCGTCGTGAAGGTTGGTAAAGGTGGTCTCTGACAACTCAACGGTATGGGAGGCGCCATTGGGCGTAGCAGGTTGTGAGCTTGAGTAAAATCGTATTTTGCTAGTTGTATTTATGCGACTTGAAGAGGAGGATGTGGTTGTAGGTTTGCATTTCGAGGGTTCGTCTGTAATGTGTAGAATGGTCTCTGAAGTGAGAAAGTCTGGTAATGTCAGCGAGTGAGATAGCAGAGAGAGAATTTGCAACTTGCCAGGATCCTTAGGCTCGATGCTTACGAGCTCATCGTAATTGGGAAAGTACAATGCAAGCTCGCTTTTTGATCGCGAACCTCCATCGTGTGACCTGAGACTCCTCTTGTCGGCTGGAGCGAGTGTAGTGGAAGTGTTGACGGCGAGGTTATTGTTAGCGAAGGCGGATCGATTGATATGCTGCGTAGTGTTTGTGAAGCCGTTGGTTTGTCGCTGGGGAGGATCTGGATTTGGTGGGCGCGACGTCACCGCGTCCTTTGTACCGGGCTTGTCACGGAGGGGGAGAGATTTGACCGCCCGACTCTTTCCAGCCTCTTTCGCCCGTTCGGACTGCTTCGGAGGACTGGCCTTCTGTTTCTTCGCCGATGTGTTGCTCAGCGTGTCCAAACTGTGGTCGCGTGTGCGCTTTCCGCGACGAGTGTCACGCAGCGGGTTTTGTTGAATATCGATCAGAGGTACTTCTTCTAGACTCGTGTTTTTGCGCGTCGAGGAGCGGAGGGATGGCCTTGAAAGGGCGGGCATAGTGCTCTGGGGTTTGTAATATCATCTTTGTGATGGATATGATTGTTCTGTAGATTTCACGGCATAACAGGCATTTGTCCAAGGGATGGAGAACGGGTGAAAAGTATGAGCGCGATCTGCTCCCCTTAAAAGTTACAGAGGAGTGAAGTCCTAACCCCCACCAACTGACGGCAGTGTCACTGAGGTCACTGACTACGTTCATCAAATTCTATTAAATACACACGGCGGACTATATACTCAGTTGAGGGTGCCATGATCAATTTCCAGGTGCATAGTATTTTGCGAATAGGTCTTATCCAAACGGAATTGTCTTGGCATACGCCCATGATGTATTGACATGAAATTGGTGTGTAAAGCATGTATGTACTTGGTAAAAATATTCTGACTTGAAGATACGTCGAATTGTGGAAGCCAGTGAATCCAACATGAGCTCTGCTCGTACAACGTCCTTGTTTCCGAATACGCTGCTGGAAAGGGGGCCGTCGTTTTCTGTAGACTATCTTGGCATCATCAGTTGAAGATAAACTCCTTTGTCACCGGTGCAGAAGAGAAGTCAGGATTGAGAAGCACACAGCTTTAGGATGGTTAGCTAGCATTTGGAAAACTTCCGATACTGTACACACTTTAAGAAATATGCCAGGCCAATTCTCCTCTTCTCCAGGAAATTTGAACGGAACTTATCTGATCCAGTGGTCAGAATCGGAGGGATTTGGAGGCAGGTTATGCTACTTACATATCAGGCTTTTGGGAGGCAGTAGTGGCATAGCGCCATTCGCATTAGGAAACGTCATTAGTAATTTCTTTCGTAAATCGTCAAACTCTGAGTATCTAACATTCGAAATGAACATCTACCCTCGAGGATAGAGCTAAGCAATGACCGACCTCTTTCTAATTATGATAGATCCTCCCTGATGTACGTCAGCATGCCAGTCCAAGGAGCAGCTCGAACCCTGTGAAAAACTCGTCGGGGTCAAGGGAGGTTGCAAGCCCTTCAAAATTACAGTTCCGTGCTTGTCGAGAACAAAAATTTCACTGACATCCAGTGTATCAATCGTACAATTCCAGACAACGAAGTTTCCAAGGTTAGGTACAGATCCAGCGACGAGAACATAATCATCAATTGCCACCCCTCTTGCCCACGCTGAGTTGCCCACGAGAGAATGCTCTTCTGTATGATCTTCTAGCCTGATGGGTGGTGGCTTGGTATTTCCAATCGAACAATAGGATTCGTATCGACGGTGGGACCAGTATGGTGGCACTAGCGAGGTGGAGCTTTGAACAGCCTCCCCTCCGAGCTCGCCATTGGCGCTATCATGATCCTCCATCCATCCCCATCAACAGTGCATAAGTAAGATCCTATCACCCGTTACTGTATATGCACGGTTCACGCCACGCAAATGTATGTCCGACGCCTCGTATCGAATTGATGGGAGTGGCATGGTTTGGGGAAAGCTCCTTCCCTTAAGCACTAAAAAGTGGGGATGCTAGCCAATGGTACCCGCAGAATTCGGCGGCTCTTTGCCAGATCTGCACTAGTGGACACTAGTGGCTAGGCCCAGATCGTTTTCTTATCGGCTTCAAGAGCAATGGAGGCCAACCAACCACCGTTTTTGGCCCTTCTTCTCACTTCTTCTTCTTCTTCCTCTTCTTCTTTTAACAGCTATACACGATACTCATTTTTTATTTCATACACTCACTGGCTTTCGGGACTCTTCATTCGTTGTAATACATCACCACTCTCGCTTTTCACTATACATGCATTGAAACAAAAAGATCGTAGGCTATTCCCATCAGTTTGCCGCCTTGCATACAGGTGCTACCCCGCTCGAGCACTCAATCCTGTGGACAGCAGACACTGACAGACTCTCGGAAGAATAACGGCTAGCAAAAGACTCACGAAGAACGTCGACATGCATCTATCCAACACATTCGTGCCCCTTTTCATCGCCGGCCTCGTGTCGCTTGTCTCGACACAGTCGATCGACCCAAGCACCGTCGATGAAGCCACCAAAGGTGAGGCTCACTCCCATATCACAGGAGGGAAGTATACTGAAGCTCTCCTGCAGAGCAATGGTGTCACGATCAGCAAAGCTCATGCCCGCTTCTCTGTTTGCAAATCCCGGGAACTTCGAAGACGCCTAAATCGAACACCTGCACACCCGTAAGTATCTCGGCCTTCATTTCCAAAGCCCAGATCATACTAACGTCTTCCCATAGAGTACTCTGGCCTACGCCTGCGTCTGCTCCAACGGACAGTCCCCCAACGCCTCGCAATTTTCCCAGACAATCCCATACTATGAGTGCACCCAAGCTGCAACCGACTGTGTCAACAAGTGTGCTCAAGGTGATTCGTCGTGCCAGAGTGCCTGCCGCTCAGACAATCCGTGTGGTGCCCAGAACCCAATCCGAGTCAACACCTCCACGATAAGCAGCATGACTGCCACAACAGCCGGAGCCGGATCTGACAGCACGGCCACTGGCTCGAATATCTACACAGGCTTCGGTGGCTCGCCGACCAATCCTAGCAAGACTGGTGCAGCGCCCGCGGTGCAAGCCCTTGCTCTCGGCTTCGGTCGTACATATGGCCTGGCTATGGTTCTTGCGGGCGTGATGGGAGGCTTTGTCCTCGCGCTCTGATCGCCAGAATCTCGAAACTTCGTGGCCCTGGCCGACAAGCATAACGACAGTTTTCCCGTACCATTTCAACTCTATTCATATCTTTCAGGCGTCATTCTCAAGCATAGAATAGTGTACCAAGCGTCGGTCCTTACTGCATAGCGAGCGTTCGGGTCCAGGAAACTTCCCGGAGCGGGAATGGAAAAGCGTGGAAGGTTGTCCATCACATCTGGTAATACCTGCCTTCTGGGTGTGAGGCATCTTCATCACTGTCCTTTATGATAGCCATTCAGCGAGCGAGCATCCTTTTAGCGAGCATTGGGTCAGCGGCATTTCAAGCGAAAGATTGGAAAAAGGAACTGGAACCGGCTAACCAAATTTAATTGCCAGAGGAGAATGGTCGTTGCCATCACATTGATTCTCCTTGATCGAGGCAAAGTTCCCATGTCATCTTGATGTATGCTCTTACTGACCACCAAATTCCCAGTGCAGAATGTTCGGCAAAAGTTGTCATTCAAGCACCATCTGTCGACCCAGGCAAGAAATTTCCAATCAATCACATCCGATTAACATCCATACCCGATTCTTTATCCAAATCTTCCACCATTCCACATCTCCCCACACCCTCCCCTCACCTCCCCATAATCCTCTCTTCCCTCCCGCTCGCACCACCAACCCCACTCCTCACCCTCGCCCTATCCCCCGGCAGCGGCTTCAACTCATCATTCGGATCGACTTTGCCCTCTGCCCCCTTTTTCGGCGTGCCGTATATGTTGGTGTTTGTGTTTGTGTTGGTATTAGTTGTGTGTGAATTGGGGTTGACATTTTCTCGCAGCTCTAGCTGGCGGGCGCGACGGTCTTCGTATGCGGCGACGTCTTCGGGGGTGAGGGTTATGGAGGTGGGGGGGCGGCGGAGCATTGTTGTCTGGTCTCTTGTGGGGGTGGGTTGTGGGTGTGGTTTGGGGGGAGGAGAGTGGGGAGGGATGGGAGGGAAAAGGAAGGGGGGTGAGGGGAAGGTGAAAGCTGTCAGCTTATTAAGAAATGCAAGTGGCGAGTGGTTTTGGGGAGTGAAGAGGGGTGTGAGGAGGGAGAAGAGTTGTGGGAGGTGGAGTGCGGAAGGGTTCCGCGGGATTGAGAGCGGTTGCGGGCCGGAAACGGTTAGAATAGCTCGATACTGGCACTTTTAGGCTGAACGAGAATTGAGATGGGGATAGAGCGTTAAAAAGGCGCATGACTTCCAACATACAACACAAATGTACGAGAGCTATCTATCGTTTCAAAAAGACTGTTTAACTTGGGCTTTGCTGAGGGTGTGGAGAGATGGTGTGCTGTGTTAGGGGACCATCTAGTGATACTACGGTTGGGGGGTAGGATTTGGTCTGTGAGAGATGTATCATGTATGAGGTGCGGAACCGGGATAGGAGATGGTGGTGTTGTTGAGGCTGGTTGGGAGTGTGGGTGGGTGGAAATGGGGTGGGACTTGTTGTGGAAGGAGCGGCAGTGAAATGGGAGGGAATGGTGCCGATATGAAACGAGATATAAGGGACTCAGGTGCGAGCGGTGGGGAAGTGGAGTTTGGACAGGAACATTTCAAATAGGTAGATAGCATAGATTATGATTTGACAACAAGTCGCTACATGGGATATCACAAAACCGAAACAGAGCGTTTCAAAAGGCTCCTAAACTCTTTGGATCCATACCTGTGACACCATAGCTCACCAAATTATAATAAACTCTCTGAACCCTTATCATGACCGAATGTACTGATCGACCTCTGGATTCCAGCTCGCGGGGCCAATGCTGCTTTCCGAAGGTCTCTTCCTCACGGGAATAGCAGGCTTGGCTAGGAGTTTGGAGGTCTGCGCCTCCTCGTCAGCTTCATCGTCACCGTAGTTGCTACCATCGCTGCCATTGACGCTAGGATGATCCATGTCATTTTCGCTGGAGCTTGGACTCCAGCCTCCGCTGCCGGTATCCTCGCTCGTCGATGGCGTGGTAGGATCTGAAACAGGGCTGATATTCGGGCGGTTGGTTGGGCTGTTACTGTTGAGGTCGATTGGGCTAACATCGTTGTAGCTTCTGTTGTTGAGTATCTCCCAAGATGAGGCCTTGATCGGTTGTGGAGATTTGACCAAGATATTGCTGGGAATCGAGATCTTGCGGGGCAACGTAAATGAGTTGCGCTTGACAGAAACAACGTTGAGCGGACTTGGTTTGGCGCTGATGATATTCATGTCCATGTCAGGTCCAAGCTCAAGGATTGTTTCCCGAAGTGAGGTCCGGAGAGGCTGCAGGGTTGGCTTGACCTTTCTCTGGTGTCCAGTTACCCAAGGCGGCGTACCGCCGATCTGGCAGCATAAGGAGTATGTCACCCCTTCTGTGTCTCGGACTTCTTGTGGTGCGCGGGTAACTGAGATGAGCGTCTGTAGAATTGCGTATACCAATATCCATCGGACTTTGCGGGCATCAGGGCAAGACACATTTGTATCCTCTCTCATAGTCCATGACTTCTCAAAGCGTTGGTACTCACGAACCAGGCTGCAACTCATCACCTCGTCGTTTTCCGTGTTTCTTGCTGCGGAAAGAGCATCTACGGCTCTCACTCGTCTGTCCAATTTCGCTTGCCTATTCCCGAAAAGCCTGCCGAGTGATTTCCGGTGATTCAACTGGGCAGGAAGCTTGGGTACTAATGGCAGAGGGTGCGGAAGAGAAGAATATTTGTTTCGCCTGTCGAATGCTAAAACGTTCTGGTAGACGCAAATGCCGCCATCGACTGGCTTGTTGTCCTGAATGTCGACTCCAGATGTTGCATCCACTAAGTACTCGTAGAGATTTCGAAACTCAAAGTACATGGAACGGTAAACGGCCCTGGGGAAGGGGCTACTAGTGCGGCTTCCTGAAGTGGGCGGCCAATAACCGTGCTTATTGATGTAGAACGTATGAAGGAAGGACCTGAAACGTTCTAGATGTAGGTGAGCCTCTTTGCTAAGTCCGAGATAGGCACCTGATAGATCATGTTCCAAGAAGTTGCCAAGTGAGGTCCCAGCACGTTCTAATCGTAGATCCATTTCCAAATGAGCCCTTGAGATGAGAGCCTGTGAGGTTCGAGATATATGCTACAAAGTATGTTAGAAACAATCTAAAGTGAGAAATTCTTCTTGTGCCAGGGCTCTTACTCCGAACTCTCCACTCGTATCCAGTGCTTCCCACATTCCAGCGCAGTGCACAAAAGCATCGGTCCAAAGTTCGGTGAGTTCAAGCTTTTCAGCAAATTGAAGTACGCCCAGAGCATGGTCGCAGCAGTCTCGGAAGTCGGTGTAGCCCTGGCTGTCGATGTAGGCTAGGATGTCGTCCTCGTTCTGCTCCTCGTTCGGTCTGAATTCATTCATCCGCTCATGAAGCGCAATCAAGGCGTCCCCCAAGTAATCCCCGACGACTGGCTTCTCGAACATCCACGCGAAGAAATTGCGCGTAGTAAGGTGAAAGCGGAAGGCTTCCTCTCTGCTCAACTGTGTAGGGGCTGGGATATATAGCTCGTATTTTGCAGGTGGTGAAGGGTCCTCGAAGTATTCAGGAGCATCCGCGTAACTGTCAGACTCTGAGGATGATGATGGTATGACAGGCACGACATTGGTGAGGTAGCGATTCAATAGAGGCCCGCAATTGCTGGACTCGATATCTGCATGTGACACTCGAAGAGAAGCTCCCCTTCTGGAGTGGCCTCGCTCATAAAAGTGAATAAGACAATCTCCGCTTGCGAACCAGAGCTCGGGATCCTGATGTCATTGTCAGATTGTAATCATCCAGTGGGGGAGGCTCAAAATGTCAAATGGTGCTTACTCTGCGTATTGAATCCCATTTGAGAGTCATTCTTCGATTGCCATCCCATCTTTTGATACTCGTGTTGCGAGGAATCTCGTGAGCTATTGAGACTGTACGTTTCAGTTGATCCGTCGAGTCTTTTACGGATCTCGACAAGTAAAGGTTTAATTTGGCGACTCGATGACTAGTATTTCCTGGGGAGCAGCTTCTGCTAGCTGGATTGCTTTTAGTGAGCTTGTGACTTCGCTCAGACGATTGTTGCCTCAGCCCTGGCCGCAAGGTTGAACGCGACCGTGATCTGGTAGACATAACGGAAAGCTTTGCGTCCAGACGCGCCGCTGATGGCAAAGGTTAAAGAAACGTAGGTAATTTGTTGGATACTATTTGGTACAGTGAATTATCGAGGGATTGGAACCAGATTGAGGAGAGGGAGATCGATGGGAGTTTCTTAAGAGGGGATGAAGTCAAAAGATTGTGGAGCTCCCCCAGCTGTAGCACATTTCTGGCGTTGGACGGTCTGCATGGAGCTCTGCATGGATCGCCCAAAATCCGACGAGCTTGTGGCGTCATCGAGAGCCTGTTCGGGCATAGATCTGCAAGTTTTCAGAATCGGAAGGAGAAGCTACCGCTGCTACTAACCCGATGTACTAGTGGCTAAGCCATCTTGGGAGGCGGGACAGCTTCTAGCGCTTTAAGGGTATGTTCTCCGATAGATGATTCGTTACTGCTCAAAAGCGCATCTTTCCGTCTTTACTTGTTTGATCCACGGCCTGACGCACAGCGAGGATCATTGGTTTCGTAGTGTGGAACGCTATGCAGCTATTCCCTAGCTCATCCAAGGCCGTGGAACCCCGATTCATCGCTTCGATGAACGAAAGCCACCTCGGTGAAGTGCAGCTGTCAAATGTTTCGTGATTCATCGAGTAGCACAGCGTGGGTGATGGATCGTTGCGCAATCATTGATGCTGGAGCTCCCACCGGCTACCGAAGAGGTTCTCATGCTGTCATTGTAATTCCCCACAATACCGAGCGTCCATTCTGCTAAAAGCGACAATTATGAAGCCTCCAATCGATGCTAGCTTGCCTCCCTTCCCGATCTGGTCTGACACCCAAATCTGAACTAACGAAAGGCTTGCTGGGTCAGAAGATAAAGCACCAATATTCCCCGGTGGACGTTCAATGGCTTGCCTGGACTACGGCCAGCCTTGGTTCCTGTAAGCGACTCGGAGTGTTTGGTGCTGCACCATACGACATGCCGGCAAGTCTTTTAACATAGTTCTCGCTTGCGCGCTTGTTGTATCTACCAAGGTTGTACGGAACATCCTACCAATTCCCCCATGTTTGGCTTCGCACAAGGCTGACCGAGACGGTAAATTGTCAACAGTCGAAAATGCCATTAGAGGAGGATGGCACAAGCAGACTGGAACTCATTGGTGATGATGGAAACCGCAAGTGCGGAAGTCCTATCCAATGCACCGACTGTCACCTTGCCAGATTCAGAATATGCCTGAGAGATGTCTGCATTCTAGCTTACTTGTCCATCTTTTTGCTTGTGCTGTCCTCGGGTCCATTCGGCGTGAGCGATAGATAATTGATGTTGTGAAAGGTTATGGACCATGCAAAGGTAGCACAGTTGCCAAGGCTTGTTGGGAGTCGGAGCGCGCAGCGAGTCGGACACCGTCTCTTGATGCATGGTGTAATGCGTTAAAGGACTGGTTCAGGACCTTTGAAGGTTGAGATTACTTCATTCCATGCATTGACGAGTTTTCATCCTCCTCCTCCTCCTCCTCAAAGGCTGCTATTGCTACCAGTTTTCGACAAGAGGTTGGAGTTGTGCAGATCGAAGATACTCGCTCCTATTGAATTTGCATATCTAAGTCAACCGTTCTCGCCTCGCAACCTGTACGCCCATCTCATCTCCATGTATCTCTCTCCGCGGATTAAAACAGCCCCCTTGAGTGGATAATATCCCTTCTCCGCAACCACGTACGGGTGTTGTTCCCTCCATAGCCTCTCCGTAGAGGTGGAAGTCCCATTTTCAGACCACCTGTCGCAGCAATTGCATCTCTTCTGTTCTCCCGCCTTCACGGCAGAAATACTTCCCAATTTGACTGCGTACAGAACCCTGCCGGTGTGCTGGTCAGCTCTTGGTCATGTCCCTTTGCTATAAATATGCATACAACATGCAGTGTGAATTTGCGGTTCGACGTCAGGACAGGCATTGGTATAGCGCACAATGTATATAACGGCACGATGATTGGGATGAGGACCACTTAGCGTGGAGATTGCGAAGTGTGTATCAGTATAACGAGAAATAGACACATGCAAAAATGATGCAAGGTGCCATGAATCTTACCTTAGGATATACCTGAAATAAACACTGTAAGGCGGAAGTTTTGCAAGCCTGCACTGCTCGACCGTAGAGGGTGAATTCCTAGTGATAGAGCCATCAGCTAGTGTAATGTACATTAAAAGCGTCTGTGTAAGGAAGTGGACGGTCTCGTGGAATTGTCAGAGAGAAGATTATGTTCGCCATGTGCTGCTTCATCCCCCTTGGAAGGTTATGTGCCAAAACCAAAACACAGCCGAGGTTAAATGGAGTCCGCAGGATGTCCGACTAAGGATGACGATATTGGTGTTTCATCATTTGATACAAAGACTGGGCAAAGCGAGCCAAGTATTGAAAACTCTCACCTTGACTTATGTCGACGCTGAACATCATGAAAGCAATGCGTCTTTGAGTGCCGGCCCTTGAGTAGCCTGGATGACTGGCCACCAAACTTTCTTACCAAGCACGGATGGACTCTTGCCGTGGCATTCCGCAACATCATCAGCACTTGCCACCCCAGGGTGGGCGTGCGTAGCCGAGATTTTCTCAGCTGGCGTATCGCCGTAGTCCAACAACTGATCTTCGGCCGTGACGAAGTCGAGTTCTCGTACAAGTCGGCGAGTAGATACTTTACCAGATCTGTCACCCGAGTCTTCATGATCCCGCTTGCGTTTGAAACTCGCCACTGAGGTCTTGAAAGCTGCTTGCGAAGCCACATAGCCCTCTTCGAGTTGATGTATGTGAGCCCGTTCATGGTCCTCGTTCGTCTCAAATTCGTGGGGCATTACACCTTCCGGTGTTGCTGCGGCACTTGAAGCTAGATGATCTAGCTGGTCGTCCCCGTCGGCCTCCTTATTTTCCTGCCGAACTTGTCTTCCTCGAAGTATAGAATAGATCTCGCTATGTCTGAACATCGCGATTTGGTCGTCTGTCAGGGTTCGCTTGGTGCCGTCAGGATAATAGCCTAGATCATCGCCCTCCTCAAACGTAGCCTCCTGTGCCCCTTCGTCGTCTGGTCTTGGCTCTGTGGACATGACTTGTGTAGGAGTCACAGCAGAGCCGAAAACCCAAAGGTGAAAAGCGTTGAGATCATCCTTTTGCTTGCACATTAGCTGTGTTGATGCCGAGAAGTAATTGGAACACGGACCTGCGTTATGGAAGGTATCTGTAGCATAGAGGGAAGAAATAGGCCTGCGTTGCAGACGTCCGAGCTCTGAGCCGTGTGGAAAGGCCTTAATGTAAAAGTTCAGTAGGAAGTAAGAATTATGGGTGCAACCTCGAGCTAGTGACCGTTGAACTCACTCCCGCCAAGTTTCGAGGGTCCAGGCGCGTTGCTGCTTGTATGATACAAGTACCCCCACGACCTTTTGATACCCACATCTCCGGCTTTATGTAATTAGAATCATGAGGTGATCCGTCGCTGCTCTCGTTCTTCCATGTCCCTCCTCCCTCTCTACCAAGATCAACAAGATACGAACTCAATTGAGGGAACGTGAAGCATGAAAAAGAGCAAGTATTGGCCTCCGCGTTGCTGGATTCGCTGGTCCCCGAACCCTTTCTGACCTCCGAGGTCTTATAGGCGAAGCTGCACACGAATGTGTCTCCGAAGATGCCCTAGTGCATCTCAAGTCCTACAAATACTCCAGCGTCGACAAGTCTCTGATCTCGAAATACATCCTATCATACTACGTACGTAATATTATCAGCGTCAGGTCGTTCATTTACTCATTCCTCATGACAGTGGACGGCCTTTGTTGAACTACTTCCACTATGGCTCGCTCCCAACATGGTGACTCTTCTGGGGTTCTTCTTCATCCTAGCCAATGTCATATGCCTGGAGATCTTCATACCAGATCTGGTTGGACCGGTACGAAGACGCCTTTACTATTGGTGCCTAATGGTGGGTTATATACCTAGGATGCTGAATAAACCCTAGGGTCCATCATGGGTGTACTATAGCTTTGCGTTTGGCTTATGGATGTGAGATGAGAAGGAAGAGAGGCATTGCAGAGATTGAGAGCTGATAGTGGATTTCGGGCTAGGTATTCGACTATGGACAACGTGGACGGAAAGCAAGCTCGGAGAACCGGACAGTCCAGTGGCCTAGGCGAGCTCTTTGAGTATGTCGGAACCGCATCAAGGCGGAATGGGTACTAATCTTCAACTAGCCACGGAATTGATTCTCTGAATTGCACTCTAGCAAGCTTATGTGAGACTGCAGCAATGGGCTTAGGGTCTACACCTAAAGGCGTATTCACTGCCCTGATACCTGTCTTGCCCATGTTCTTTTCGACATGGGAAACTTACCATACACATACTCTATACCTGGGGTACTTCAATGGACCAACAGGTAAATCCACGGTACAATCGCCTGATCTTCGCTAATTGACTGACAGAGGGACTCATACTGGCCTGTACGTTCATGATCACGTCAGGGTATTGGGGACCTCAGATATGGCAACATCCCATCACAGAACTACTTGGCCATCCTGAGATATTCGGTCAATCGACGGTGATCGACCTATGGATTCCCATGATTCTGGCAACTTTCTTCATTGCCCACTTGCCGGCTTGTGTATACAATGTCGTCAAGGCCCGTCGTGCAAATGGCCTCCCTGTGGCCCCAGTCTTTCTGGAGTGGACGCCAATCTTCGTTTTCGTGGGGGCTACTGGGGCCTGGCTCTATTCACCTTATTCGACTTTAGTGCGTGAGAACAGGCTAGTGCTGTTTTGCCTGACCATGTCGTTCGTCTTTGGCCGTATGACCACGAAGATTATTCTCGCTCATCTGACTCGCCAGCCATTCCCATACTGGACAGTCATGCTAATACCATTGATTGGAGGTGCAATCTTGGGTAATCTTCCCCGTTTTGGCCTCCCAGCAGTGAGCGTGGGTGTTGAATTATGGTACCTGAGGGCGTATTTCGTGTTCGCCTTGGTCGTCTACTTCCGATGGGCGCTGCTGGTCATCAACAGCATCTGTGCCTATCTCGGCATCAATTGTCTTACGATCACAAAGAAGCCTGCCCCTGGCCAAGATACTGCCTCAGCCAAGGTGTCTAGCAATGGTTCTGCAGGGGAAAAGCAGGCATCGACGGGGAGGGTCCCACGAAAGGGAGACTAGATGTAACAGATGATGTGGCCGATTGTCATCAGTATTGGCACTCTGATGGGATCTACCATGGCCGAGGCCAGGTAAGCATACTGTGACCAGAGAGTCACGGTGGGTGAGAGAGTTAGGGCATCAGAGAAGTCATACAAAAGCACAATCTTTTTAGCGGGCATAGCCATCGTGAGCGACGGCCTCGGCCGCAACAAGCCAGGGGCTTGCATATAGTCATGATGAACTTAAATACCATTTTACTGTTTGACCAACATTCCTCAAAGAATAGGAAAGTCTCGATGCTGAGATTGACGGACATAAGCTGGTAAGTGCAGGCAGGCTTCAAGGCCAGTACTATTTCGGAGGACGCGCTTTCCATCTCGTCTCGTAACTTAATGATAACAACTCGCGACAACTTTCAACATTGCCACAACATTATGTCCAACCGTGATCGTCTTCATACTGCTCTGCTTCCAATGATAGCCAGATATCCAACATGGTAGTCTCGAAGGACCAAGACTGGTAGCATGGTCATGCCAAAAGGTAAGGATCAATCGCGGACACAATCACTTGAACAAGGGGCACATTATCATTTTTGAAGAAAAGTGAGACAGTATTAATTACATAAAGGTATCCACATGCATGCTAGAATAATCGCTTTTCCAATGCTAATATGTATGACGACAATTTTAACCAAAGGACGTGACCGTTCAGTTCCATCACTTCTTCTTACCACCAAGACCCAGCGACTTCCCTATGCTACCAAGACCAAGGCCTCCGAGCAACTTGTCAATACCTAGGCCACCGAGCAGGCCGTTGACGATACCACCAAGACCGAGACCACCGAGCAGCTTGCCGACGAGACCAAGGACACCGCTGAGAAGGAGACCGACGGCGGCGAGAATCTGGAACAAGGGCTCCGTGAGCAGACCCCATAGAGGGTTAAGCTCCTTCTTCGCGTGTGGCATGTCGTTGAGCTTCTTCTTGGCGTTCTCAATGGTCTTGACGATATTCGAGGTCAGCTCCTTCAGCGAGTTGGCGAGCGCGTGCTCCTCTTTCGTCGCTTCACCGCTCTGCGACTTGGCTTTCGCGTTGGCCGCAATTGATCCATCTGGATCGAGACCTCGGAGGGCGCCGTTGCACTCTTGAAGGATGCGGTTACCCTCTTCGATCATAGGCTTGACGTCCTTGACGACTTCTTCCTCGTCAAGCTCTTCCTTCGGTGTCCGCTCGGCTTTGTCAAGACGCTTGCGATATTGTTAGCTTCATTGTGTACACTCAGTTGAGATGGTGCTTACGTCTGTGATATTCTTGCACACAGGCTCCATCTTCTCTATCGTTTGGACGACGATATTGTTCATCTTCTTTGCGATGTCTGCCCGGTGTGCTTCGTCAATCTCTTCCTGCGTGGGACCTGGGTTTTCTTCCTCTTGGAGATTCTCCATCAGGGTACATTCGCCGACCTTGTTGCCATCGTTGTCAACTACGTAGCCATTGTCGTCGACTTCCAGGCCAACCAGAGTTGGAAGATGACCATCTGTGACCATTCCGAGCAGTTCACCATTCTCGTCCCGGACCTCGCCATCTTTGTTGACCTTGTGGCCTGACATCGGGTTGACGTTCCTCTCCTTTTCTTCCGGGGACCATCGTATGGCCTTGCCGATGCTGTTGCCAGCCTTGTCAAGGATCTCACCATCTTCGTCAACCTTGCGTCCGAGGAGCTTTTCGGCGTTGGGCATAGATTCCTCGTCAAGCTTGCCAACAATCTGGCCTGCAGCATCTGTGACCATACCATCCTTGGCCACCACAAGGTTCTCCCATCCGGCGAATGGCCCTTCAGGAGCTTGTGTGCCACCTCCTGGAAGAAGCTCGGCTTGACCGATAATCTTCCCGTTGTCGCTCCATATATGGCCTTCGCCGTCCACCTTACGGCCAGCTAGCTCAGCTGGGTCACCCTCTGCAATTCGGCCAAAGATAG
>JAABUL010002219.1_pt1 | contig 32990 bp, 39 predicted proteins | sample 5559151 | NCBI WGS metagenome assembly JAABUL01 (sample SAMN10711876, study PRJNA513368) | rock metagenome | isolation source: Antarctica rocks | place: Antarctica: Victoria Land, Pudding Butte sud | reverse complement strand
CTACATAGGCAGGAATCTGGCTGACATTCCCATTGGAGATTCCACTAAAGCTCCCGGCCTCTACCACAGCGACGGAAATTCGAGGATCGGAAGCTAGGCGAGAAGCAACAACGAGGCCAGCTGTTCCCCCTCCCACAATCTGGACAGATTTTTCCAGGTTAGACAGACAGAGGTGGTATGCTAACATGGAAAATTTTACCACGTAGTCAAAGGTCGCGTTGTGTCCAAGCACACCGAACGAGCTGCCAAGTAGCCTGGTCTTTTGAGGCGACTGCAGGAAGCCAAAATCCGAACTCAGCGTCACCGAGAGGTAGCACAGATAATACAGAACAATGATCTTCATGTTGGTCAAACTTGGAGAAAGGCAATTGTAGCAGCGAGCAAGGGCCGAGCACATGTTTATCCTGAACAGAAAAGCCAGGCTACCATCGTCATTACCATCCTGACCCACCAGTCAAGGCTTCGCCGGCTCGCAGGCGGGCGAACGATGCATAATGACGGCAAAGAAAGCATCGGGGACCGGCCAGAAACAATTCGCCCGCCGATCATTATGAGCTCCTTCCTAGTACAGAGTATTCGGAATCGAGGGCAGTGCATGAGTCGGGATTCCAATGATACAATGACTACCGTAGTATTTTCAGTTACAGACCAGACCAGGATCTCTACCAGACCTCGCAGACCCTCGGTGCAGAGCCGTCACCTCACTCATTCGGTACCCATCTTATCGCCCGGCGCGTGCCTCCTCCGGTCCAGACGCACATCGACACCACTCATCCTCACATTGGCCCCATTCCACAGCGTCCACTCCTTTGCGTCGTCATCGAGCGACATCTGCTCATGACCATGTCAGCCATCTTTCTTCTACAATTTGGAGGCAGGGTTTAGAGTGCAACAGACCCGAAAAGTCCTCATCAGCGAAGGCACGAGCTTGTAAATTTCTAGGAGGCTGATGTTCCTTCCCAAGCAAATATGGTTTCCGGTCCCAAATTGGAACATTGTACGGTTCATTTCTTTCAATTGGTCCTCGGAGCAGTCAAGCCATCTGTTGGGTCGGTACTGCTCGGCATCCTCTCCGAAGATGCTTCTGTTGCGGTGCACAACGCAGGCGTTCACACCAACCACAACCCCTCCCTGCACGAAGTGACCGCAGATCGTTGCGCCACCTGGAGGCACCACGCGTTCGAAGTTGAAGCCAAACGCAGGATGTAGCCGAAAGGTCTCCTGGATGCAGCTGTGCAGATAGGGTAAATGTTTGGCTACAGAAAAGTCTGTGTCGCTTTGGATGGTCTCCAAGTCCTTGAAGGGAAGTCTTGCGTCCAGCTCTTCTTGAAGTTTCGCGTAGCAGCCGGGCGTCTTCCGTAAGTAATAGAAAATTGCAGTCAGGGTGATGCCGCTTTGATGGTCGAACATGATATCAGTCATCATCACAACTGCACAAGGAGAAGAAAATGTCTTACGTGGTTTCTGCCCCGGCAATCATCATGGAGAGGCTCAAGCCCAAGACTTCTTTCTCTGTGACGATGTCTGGATGCTCTTCCTTGGCCTTCAGGAACTTGTCAAGCAGATCATCTCTGTCTTTGGTTTCAGAAGGCTCTCGATTGGCGTAAAGATCGATTCTCTCTCTCATGTGCCTTAGAGCGAAAGGAACTCCGGGGAAGGTACTGCCTCGAAATACTCCCTGTTGCTCAAGCCATAATAAGACTGGGTTGTGTCTCAAAAACTTATCCACTATAGGCATTTGGCCCACCTAGCAGTATCTAGAATCAGCACAGTCGAAGTCACGGCTGGTTTAGACGAACGTACGACGAAGCCGTAATTGAGAAATGTCTTGACATAGCGGATGATGCCGGCAATATCAGATGAGGACTCGATAAACCCATGACGCGCACCGTAAGTCAAATCACCAATCACATCAAAAGAAAAGTATAATAGCCAAGTATGGAGGTCGATCAGCCCCTGATTCCCTGGCTTGTTTGCAAAGCGGCGACTCAATTCTTCCAAGTACACTTCGATGGTAGTATCGACAAGGTGCTCGTATGCCATGACAGCACTCATGGTGAATGATGAGCTGACTGACTTCTTGAGGTTGTTGTGCCATGCCAGGTCAGGACTGGAGAACAGCGTGTGTGCCATCTCACCTCTAGCAACGGCAGCTTGTACAGGGTAGTAGCCAGACTGGACGCACAGTCAAGAGTTAAGGTGACGATGCTTGATTCTAAAAGACGTGGCTATACGCACCTTCTCCCAGACCTTTCCTGGGCCATAGATATCCCTGATCGCCTCAGGCTGCGCAAAGGAGAGCACATTGGGACCAACTCTCACCACATCACCATACTCGTCGTGGAGGTGGATCATCGGAGCCCTATTATTATTGGCATATGCATGACACATTCTCCAGAAGTCCGTGAATGACGCCAGAAAAGGACCATTGAATTTGCTCAGGCCATATCGATATCGTAATGAGACCAAGCGAACGACAACAATGACAAATATCGACCAGAGCCAAGCCTCAAGCTTGATCGATTGAAAAATGGTGGCCAAGAGCATCGTTGCAAGTCAAGAGCAGTCGCTTAGGGAGATGACAGAATGAAGGCTCGAGTCAAGATTCCCAGCCCAAGTGAGTGAGCCAAAGGGGTTCGGGCTCGTTGCCGTACTGTAAGGAGAGTGATGTCTCCAAGCGAGGTGAACTTAATTCTTCCTCTTCCCCTCTCTTGTTGAGACGATGACGCGAAAAGGGTATCTGTGCGGCTTTTAAGTCCGTTTCAGTCCCTTTATAGGTTCTGTGAGGTTGGATAACCGATCATAAGCTCCGCCAATGTCGTTAGTGCGGAGTGAATCCCGACATTGTCCACAGTGAAAATTGGGTCAAGATCTCGCTACCGATGCGACCTGCCGGTTCTAGACATTCCAGGTGCGTTGGCTGCACCCACTTCCTGTTTACCGGTAAAGATTCGCATTTGATGCCCTGGAGATAAACCCGGCATGAAGTACCGATCAGCTTTCGGAGCGGCAAAAGAAACTTTTGATGTTTATTTGTCTCTGCCGCTACCAAGCGGACTGCACGTCAATGATGACCATATTCACCTGTCTTTGGGCATACCGCAAGCCACCGAAGAACTCTCCGAAGATCTCCTTGCATTGTTAGTCTTCGTAGACTACCCAAACAAGCGCGTATTCAAATGTTTCTGATTCTAAGTTGTACAGCTTGGTCTCAAAGTCATAGCATTTCCTGTTCCTTCTTGCAATCGTTTTCTCTTGAAAGGTGTCCCGGCTTCGCCAACGTCTCTTTGCTCTATGGACACCATGTCACCTTATCCTTATGATCTACCTTCCGTAGCCGTCTTCAGTTCACAAAGCAAAGCTGCCGAGGATGGCTACCTTCGCAACATACGCGCTTTCCTTTGCCAGTCTCAGGATCTCTTTCCTTTAAAGCAATCCTTGAAGAATCTTCCAAGCATCTGGTCGTTTCTTTCTACCCGTGACCCAGACCTGGCAGCTCTGTCTCACGCACCTCCGTCTCTGCAGGCTTTGTCTGATTGGATATCTACCGGAAATTCCACCAAGATTTCGACTTCCTCTTTCGGAATCATTGCACTCCCACTACTGACAATTATCCAGCTTATTCAATACTATCAATTCCTTCGAGCAGGAAAGATCACGCATGTTGATTTTATTGCAGCGACTCGCAATGGTGCCGGCATTCAGGGATACTGTTCCGGTCTACTACCTAGCGCTGTGGTCGCCTGCTCCGCAAATGAGGTCGAGCTAGTGAGTAATGCTTGCAAAGCTGTTCGACTCGCCGTAGGCCTGGGTGCATATGGAGACCTTGGGGCCAGGGGCGTGCCAGCAGGCCCCACTATGATGGCCATACGATCCAAGTATGATGGGCAAGCGGAAGAAGTTGTTGAATCCTTCCCGGAAGTAAGTGCCAAACTTCCAGCCATGTTTAGGCTTGACCATTGTCTAGGTGCACATCTCTGCCATCACAGATCCCAAAATTGTCACCGCAGTCGGCCCCCCGGCTGCCATCAAAGAGTTAGATTCTCATGCTGTTCAGCGAGGTCTGAGAACGCTGCCGGTGCTTCTTGCTGGAAAATTGCACGATCCCGACAATCACCCAACAGCCAGTAGATTGATCGCTATTTGCGAAAGCACCGACTGCATGCGACTTCCGGACGCATCTTCTCTTCAAGTTAGCATGAGATCTAATACGACTGCAAAAGTGCTCACTGAAGGATCATTGACGGCTGAAGTGGTGAGCACCATACTCACCTCGCAATGTCGTTGGCATGAGGTCCTCGCAGCAGTTGCCACAGACCTCCAAAGCACAGGGCAAAGATCGCATTCTGTTGTCCAATTTGGTATTGGAGATTGTGTCCCAACCAGTACCTTCAACGAGGCGGAAGTAGGGATCAGGAAGTTCAATGCAATCTCACTCCCGAACACTTCAACACCTCCTACAGTCGATGTAGGTTCCGGGTATTTGTACCCTGAGGATGCTGTTGCCATCACTAGTATGGCCTGTCGCACGGCTGGAGCTAACACAGTCGAAGAATTTTGGGAACTGATCTCTTCAGGAAGATCCATGGTCCAGGAAGTTCCGCGAGAGAGAATTAACATACCTGGCAGTTTTCGCACTGGTCAAGATAAATGGGCCCAGAGACGCAAGTTTTATGGGAATTTCGTCTCGGATGTCGATGTCTTCGACAATACTTTCTTCCATGTTAACCCACGTGAAGCAATTGCGATGGATCCACAGCAGCGCCTGCTTCTCGAGACAGCGTACCAAGCAGTGGAGTCCAGTGGATACTTGGCTACGCACCGACGCGATAGTGGTGATCGAGTTGGAGTCTTTATTGGAGCTAGCTACATTGACTATATCGAACACGTCGCTGCTTATGGACCCACTGCTTATACTGCTCCCGGAACTATTCGAGCATTTCTGTGTGGAAAGATCAGTCACTACTTTGGCTGGTTGGGGCCATCGGAGGTATTTGACACAGCTTGCTCGGCATCAGGAGTCGCTATAACCCGGGCGTGTAGAGCCTTACAGTCGGGAGAGTGCTCGATGGCGCTCGCCGGTGGAGTTAACTTGATGAGCACACCAACCAATTTCCTCGATCTCGGGAAGGCCGGCTTCTTAAGTCCAAGTGGACAATGCAAACCTTTCGAAAGTAACGCCGATGGGTATTGTCGTGGAGAAGGAGTAGGTTTGATTATGCTCAAACGTCTCAGTCAAGCACAATTCGATGGGGACCGGATACTTGGAGTCATACCCGGGACTGCCACCAACCAAGGGGGCCTATCCTCGTCTATCACAGTCCCCCATCATCTGTCGCAGATAGCCCTATTTCGTGACATACTACGTCAAGCTAACATGTCTCCGGAAAAGGTCTCATATGTTGAGGCGCATGGCCCTGGAACCCAAGCTGGCGATCCAATTGAGATTGCTAGCATTCGTGATGTATTTGGCGGCTCTTCTAGGCTCGATACGGTCCATATCGGCTCTGTCAAGGCCAACATAGGCCACTGCGAGCCTGGTGCTGGGATTCTTGGCGTCATCAAAGCACTGTTGATGATCGAAAAAGGCATAATACCGCCCTTGGCGAACTTTTCAACCCTGAATCCAAAGATACCGCCGTTGAAACCCGATAAGATGCAATCTCTGCTAGAAAAGTCTCCTGGGATGCGGACTTCAAGGCAGTCTGCGTCAACAGCTATGGAGCTGCAGGCAGCAACTCTGCTCTTCTTGTGTGTCAGCCACCTGAGAGCCGAGTCACGAGTCGCGAGACCTGCCAAGATCTTAGCTTTCCTCTTGTGCTCAGCGCATCGTCCAAACAAAGCTTATTAAGCTACTTTCAGGCGCTGAGAAAACACCTTAAAACCTTGACATCAGGAGATATCGGTGACCTGGCTTTCTCGTTGGCGGAAAAAAGGGGAAGACATCGCTTCCTTTGGACAAGCACGACTACAAAATCTGATTTCTTACTTGAGTCACTAGCTTCTGGCTCAGAGAACGTCATTGAGATACCACAGAAGCCAAGAAGTGTTGTTCTGGTGTTTTCCGGACAAACAAGTAAATTCATCGGCCTCGACAAGGGATTGTTCGATTCGTGCGATCTGCTGCGAATGCATCTGAACGAGTGCGATCAAGGAGCAACAAGCCTCGGGATTTCTGGTCTTCTCTCGGCCATTTTCGCGACACAGCCTCTGGATGACGTGGTCTTATTACAATGTGGAATGTTTGCAGTGCAATATGCTTGCGCTAGCTCATGGATCAGTTCTGGCCTTAAGGTCAATGCTCTCATTGGTCACAGTTTCGGCGAGCTCACCGCTCTGGTCGTCTCTGGAATTCTGGAACTGAAAGACGCTTTGATCATTGTAGCGTCCAGAGCCCGCTTCATGGTGACCAAATGGGGTTCCGAGCGTGGAACTATGCTGGCAATAAATGGGAAGGCAGGAGTCGTCTCCGATCTAATCGCAAAGCTACCTCAGGCATATAGAGACGTCGAAATTGCTTGTTACAATGCCCTTACGAGCCACGTTATTGTAGGTGCAGAAAAATCGATCATGGAAGTCGAAAGACTTCTGGAGACAAAGCCAGAGTATGCAGGTATTTCAAACAGAAGATTGGATGTGAGTCACGGTTTCCACTCTAGATTTACCGATGGCTTCCTTAACGAGATGGACAACGTGGCAAGCTCTGTACGTTTTAATCCCCCAAAAATATATTTGGAGACCTGCACTCCACAGAGAATCGATGACATATCCAGTACCCGCATATCTCAGCATAAACGGGAGCCAGTGTACTTTCACCAAGCTGTTCGGAGAATAGAGGAACGGCTCGGTCCTTGCATATGGCTTGAAGCTGGCATCGACTCCCCAATCATTCCTATGGTCAAGCGTGCTGTCAATTCTCCCAAAGCCCATGTCTTCCAAGCTTTGCAATACGCCAACCGACCAGATCCTCTATCGCCTATTTCCAAAGTCACTGAGAAACTCTGGCGCGAAGGCATTACCGTGTCCTACTGGAGCTTCCACAAATCTCAGCATCATACCTTTAAGCACATGTGGCTACCCCCATATCAATTTGAGAAAGCAAGATATTGGCTGCCATACGTAGACCGAGCTGTCGAAGTGCAACAAAGTCAATCTCCTCCATCACTTCGAGAAGCAGGCAGAAAGCTACACAAGTCGTCGAAGCTGCTCGTTTGTCAAGACGAAGATGAGCCCTGCCTCTTTGCAATCAACACGTTAACCAATCATTTTTCAGACATCGTGTCAGGACATTCGGTCTCGGGACGACCTTTGTGTCCTGCCTCTATGTACATGGAATGCGCTGCCATGGCAGCTCAGGTGTTGAATGGAAGTATTGACGGCAAGGAGCTCTGGTTCGAATGCTTGAGCTTTGAAGCGCCTCTTAGTCTCAATCCATCCCGAGAAGTATCGTTAGAAATGAGAGCCGACGAAGGAGGCGACGGCTGGTCTTATAAAGTCAAAAGCTCTTACCGCGCCGACCAGAATGCCAAATCGACAGTTCATAGCAAAGGGAGGCTAGGTTTTAGTAACGTATCCACGTCTTCAAAAGAAGCATGGATCAAAAGCTATCAGAGGCTGGTCACGTGCCGCACGAAAGCTGTCTCAGAGTCGCTTGATATCGAATCCTTTAGGAGCCAAAGAGCTTATACCTTGTTCTCCCGCGTTGTCAACTACAGCGAGATCCTCAGGCGAATCTCGTTCATCAACATTGCCGGATCCGAAGCGATTGCAGAGGTGCATACCGTAGCACAGATCCACAACAAGGAGAGCACAGTGACACAGATGTGCGACACCGTTACCTTAGACAATTTCATACAAGTCGCCGGCTTGTTGGTTAACACTGGTGATGATCTTTCGCTTGATGACGCCTTCATAGCTTCAGGAATCGAGATGGTCTCTATCTCTGTGAGCTGTGATTTCTCCAAAGAGGGGTCTTGGAAGGTCTATACAATGATCACGCAACACAGCTTCTCAAAAGTCACGGCTGACGTGTTTGTGGTGAACACAAATGGATCCTTGGTGGTTGCCATCATCGGCGTCAATTTTTCCAGGCTTCCACTAAGGCAAATTGGCTTATCGTTGGAGCGTGTAAACCAGACTTTGTCTGGAGGTACTGACTCAATGGGGTCGCCGAAAATCACTTCAACAACTTTCGAGTCAGACACAAGCACCCGTGTAACGACGCCAGATTACCCAACCAAACCAAAGGTAGTTAAACATGAACGAGATGGTAGCGCAGCGCAACTTCAAGAAAGTCAGGCCTCAAAAGAAGCGTGGCCTCAGAGGAGAGAAGATCTGACGACGTTGATAGCCGAGATCATGGGTATTGAACAATCAGCCGTGAATGACAACGTGTCTCTCGAATGTTTGGGGTTTGATTCTCTTTCTCTGATGGAATTGAAATCCGATATTGAAGGAAGAATTCCTTTCCAGCTTGAAAATGACTTCGACGCGAAGACAACAGTGTCCGCTTTACAAGACTTACTTGTATCTGATGCCAGATGGCAGGATAGAAGTCACGCTGAACATCATCAGGCAGCAAGTACCCCTAGTCCGTTGAGACCCCAGAATACTGCTCACTATCAGAAACAAAAGTCTGAACACCTAAGTCCAGCATCTCCAGGAATAAGACAAAGTCACGATCTGGTGACTATCCCATACAAGACGGTCAATGACTTGGAGATCCTTGCTGACGTCTACTTTCCCAAACAACCCACGCACTCGAAGCCAATGGCCATTGGTAAGGCACCAAACCCTGCCACTAATACCGATACTGATATTGGCAAACACAGCGCTGATGATACACGGCGGCGGCTTCATGACCATGTCAAGAACAGCGATTCGTCCATGGCAAACCTCGCACCTTCTTGAGCACAATGTTGTCCCCGTCAGCATTGACCATCGACTATGTCCAGAGATCAATATCATTGAGGGACCAATGGCGGACGTTCGCGACGCGCTCAAATGGGTACGCAATGAGTTGCCAATCATCGCTTCGAAGCACAACATCTCTCTCGACTCACAAAGAGTTGCCGTCATCGGATGGTCGACCGGCGGTCATTTAGCCATGACCACCGCGTGGACAACCATCGAAGCAAATCTGGAGCCTCCGCAAGCTATTCTGAACTTCTACGGCCCATCAGACTTTCAATCGGAAGGTGAGCGAGCATGCTCCTGCAGAAATAGCCATTCTGACCTTGCGTCGGATAGTGTGGAAAACCCCGCGCGCTATAGGCTATCCAGAAAGGACAATGACCATGCAGGAAATCAGAGCTCATTTGTCTCCCAAGCCCGTAAGTAGGCTGTCTCGTTTTACAAGTTACTGCACTCGTCTTAACAAAACATGAGCTCAGATTTCAACCCATCACATCCCCAACAGCGAAAGCCAATTCGCAGGCCTTTGCCCCGGTGACGCACGCTCGGAGCTCGTGCTCGAGACACTGAAGGCCGACAACTTCGTTTCCATCTTACTGTGCGGAATGCCGGCGGACGAGGACCAAGATCTCCAGCCAACACCAGACGAGATTGCGGCCATCAGCCCACTGGCTCAGGTGCGGAAAGGAATATACAAAACGCCCACGTGCATTGTGCATGGCAGCGAGGATGAAGTCGTGCCGTGCCGTATGTCGCAAGCATTCGGGGAGGCGTTGGCTTCGTCGGGTGTGACGAGCGAGGTGGTTGTTGTGTCTGGTGCGAAGCATATGCATGATCTCTTTCTTAAACCTGGGAAGCCGGGATGGGAGGATGGTGTTGCTTCCGCGTATGGATTCTTGTTTGAGCATTTGTTTGTATAGTTTTCGACTGGGTGAAGAGGAATATATAGTAACTCCGAGGAGCCTTTGTGGGGGTGGTAGTTGCCGAATAGGCCATATACTTTGCGACGTTGCGTTTACCCAGATATCTCTGCTCCCCACTACCAATATTCCAACCTTGGTATTCAGAAGGAATGCTTTTGATACCCCAACAGTGAAGGCTAAAGTAATCGCAACTGTGCTCACCGCAAACATAATGATCCTCCTCAGTAGATAACAATATTCTAAGCAGATGAGACCCCAGATCCCCATAGACACCCAAATGTCTCGTCTGCGAGAGTTGGAAAGCCAGAGAAATATACTTCCTGGGTTTAGCGACAATTCAAATCTAACATATGAAAATACAATAGCTGCCAGCCATGCCTTCGCTAGCATTGCAGGTCTAGCACCACATTGGTAACAGGCTAATTTCAGAATTATTACGCCGCCGCAGCTTTTCCACATAAGGATAATTTTCCGCAAGGCCACGCCTAGCGAAACGATATAGATAAGTGCTCGCGCCAGCACCGCAGTCTTATTTCCACGAACGGCAATCGTAATCCGCTTATGGTATCTCTTGCCCTCCGCGATGTGGTGTCGTGATTTGAGGCTGCTGGTAGTTAGGTTGAGACCTGAGCTTGGAAGAGGAAGGTGATACTATCTAGAAGGATTCTCTTGTGTTGCTTTGGGGGCATGCATACCAGTGAGTTACGTTGTCGCAGGGTGTAGCTATGTGTTAAAGGGAGGGGGGTTGGAATGGGTAATGGGGTATGTCAGAGGAAGCGGGTTCGGGGGTATGCGATACTTGCTCAGATAGAAGGGGGGATGAGATTTTAGGGAAAGGTGAAAAATGACAGAGTCGTAAGCTCGATCTTGTTATACCCTTCCAATCTCGATTTTAGCTGCTAAAACCGTGAATTCTACGTTATGAGGTAGCTTGCAGTTCTTTAAGACATGAGATATCCCAGCGAGCTGAGAGGCATATGCAAGCGAAAGGTAGGCGGAAAAGCATCTGTAATCATAACACATACTTTTTGGCAAGAGACCCCGATTGTTGGCCGGACAATTTCGCAAAGTCATTCGCTGGTGTGATATTAACGAATACTTTGCTGCCGTAGAATCACGCCCTGAGTAACATTTCGGCAGATAGAAGCCTCCCCAAGCATCATTCAGTAGTCCCTAGGGCCATTAGGGTATACCATGTATGGATGCCTTCTCATCGCTGATTGACTTCTAGGCTGCTGACGCCGTAGTGACGGCTCTCGTCGCCACATCTCCGCCTCATCCGGATCCTCAGACTGGGGAAGCGCCGAGGGTGGTTCTTGCCAAGGCTGGCCATAACTGCCATCCTCTTCCTCTTCGCTGAGCACATCCTCCTCCAACGACAGACGCATGTGCTGCTGTCGACTATTTATATAGGACGGTTGTTGGCGGAAGTATTGCTGCTGGGTTCTAGCGGATCGTTGGCCTTGCGGAAGTGGCATGGTCGGCATGCCTTGTTGCGTGAGAGGCATGCCTTGAAATGCTTGTGGAGGCTGTTGCGCTTTGCGAGGATACGGTCCTTGAACAGGCTGATACTGGTCTGCTCTTTCCTGGTCCATGAAAGCTCTGCGGGCGTCCGTAACACCGCGCACTTCGAAGAGATACTTGTCGAATTCAGATGAGGCGTGAGCGACAACCTCGAAGTGGTCCACTTTTAATTCCGGATGAACTTGCAGTATTTCGGCACCTGGCAGAGCCTTTTTCTCCTGACTTTGGGCTTCGTGCGCCTCGAATTCGGCAAGTGCAGTCGCAGTCTGAAAAGCGTTGCGTATTTGCCTTCCGTTCCAGTGTGCGTTCTTTGGGCGGTTCTCCTTATAGTGTTGTCTGGCAAACTTGTAGAGTCGCTCCTCATCTATTTTGATGAGCTCCTTCCTTCGCCGTTTCTTGTCTCTCAATTTGCCCATGTTCATTTCCCAGATGGCCAAGGTTTGATTCCAGTCTAAGGGAGGGTAGTAAAGGCTGATATGAATGCGGGATTTGAAGGCCTCGTCGAAAGCTCCCACTCTGTTAGTAGTCAAGAAGAGGATGCCTGTGAAATACTCAAGCACCCGGAGAAAAACGGAGACCAGACTATTACGCTTCACGTCCGTTCGTGTTCTCTGCGCTAGGAAGACGTCGGCTTCGTCAAGGAGAAGCACACAATCCCAGAGCTCTGCTAAGTGGAACTTGTCTTCGAGCTCCCTTTCGACTTCTGCCGCTGTCAGGCCAAGATCACCACAAGTTATTGGGAACAAAGGCTTGCGATAGGCTTCTGCAACAGTCTCGGCGGTCGAGGTCTTGCCCACGCCGGGGGCTCCATGAAGCAAAACAATCAAACCTTTTCCCTTCCCACGTACGATGTCCGAGTCGTGGCTGGCCTCTCGATCGTTGATCTCGGCCTTCTTGTTATGGAAGTGATTGTGAACCAGAGATGAAACCATGGTTTTGTGCTTCCCGGGCAATTTGAGGTCCTTGAAACCATCTCTGTAAGGCTTAATGTCTCGCAGACCATCGACGGTCAAAAGAGCTATCTTTGAGGTTAGCGGAATGCGCGATACTTGGACGGTCGCACTTCTCGTGGTATGAGGGCCTCACCGAATTTACGGTTTTTCATCACGAATGCGAAGACCCTGTTTGGAAGAAGAATTAAGTACTCTTCAGACAATTCTCCCTCTTCCGTAGCGCTTTTGTCTGGAATATCTTTGGTCAAGCAGTCTTTCTCCCGTTTTTCTTCCGTTATTATTTCATCTATTCGCTGATCGAAGTAATGACGATCCAATTTGGTAAAAACAGCTTTCTTTCTATTGCGGTCTCTCCAATATGTGACGGGATATTCCTCATCGAATTCTCGATAGAGTGTGTTCATCATTGTAAGAACCGCGAAATAAGGAGTCCAGTTAGGATTAGCGGACAATGCCTCGGTAAAGTCAACAACGACTTGGCTATCTATGTGCTCAGCGTGCTTCGGCAACTCGTCTTCTTGGGAGTGGAAGCCGGTTGGTCGAACGATTAGGCTGCTACCAAAGTAGTATCTGTGCTTGGGAGACATGAAGTCCTTAAAAGCTTGTCCTCTAGCTAGCCACTTCGACTTCAACTCTTCTTGGTTGGGCGCAAACCTTAGAGGATAAAACGCCAGAGAGGTAATGTCCCGCTCGCCTTTGTATGGCTTGATATGGTGTTTATAAGTCAATGCGCCAAATTCTGAACCATTGAAGTCGACATAGTATGACAATACTATGAACGGATTGACTCTGACCTTAGCTCCAACATTGTCGTTGTCACTGTCGACTTTAGGCCGGAGATTCGGTCTCCCGTCCGCAGTGCACATTATCCGCCACGCGTCTTGAATTCGATCGTTTGGCTTTCTTGTTGAGAATCTTCCAGTTATCTCGGCGGCGACCTCACTCTCAGCCTTGCCGCCCAGCGGAGCGTACATGAAGTCACCAGGTTTAAAGAGATGCCACAAATCAGTGAAAAACACCTTCCGGTAGTCTTCGGATCTATAGCGGTCGACTACTGGTAGAAGCTCAGTGTCGATGAATTCGACTAAGCATCGAAGGTCTCGAAGAGCCTCAACGCAATTGGTCAAGTCCTCTGATTCATCCTTGGACTCGTCCTCTTCCTTTATCTCGCTGGCATCTTTTGCTTGGCTTTCAACCTGTGGCTGGCTTTCCTCGCTCAGCTTGCTCTTGTCTTGTGTTTGAGCTTTATCCTGTGTTTCTTGCCCTTTCAATACGGCCTGGTTTTTGGTCTCTTGCGCGGCCGTATCCTCTGCTTTTGAGGTTTGGGGAACCATCCTTTTTCCATCGCCGTTGGGCTGTGTCTTGAATGGAGTATCGTTGCCATCGGCCGACTTGGCTGGGGATCCAGCGATTCCATCCGTTATTGATTCCTCTTCAGATTGGTTCGATGATGGCTCCTTTTCACCCTTTCCTGTAGGCTCAGTGGCTGGGAGTCCGCTGGTCTGGTCCCAAGCGGTCCCTTTCGCAGCATCTTTTGTGGAACTCTTAGCATCTTCAAGCTTTTCAGCTTCGCCCCATTGAGCCTCGAGTTTGCGGAGCGCGTCGCGAATTTGATTGCGGTAGAACACTAAAGGTTTGAACGGCCGAAGGATCACTGTAGGCTGAGGACCCCACTCATCCTCCGAGTCGATCTGTCCCAGGATCGATAAGATTGGCTTGGAATTGATACGCATTCTTTCGGGCAGTTCTTTCGGGCTCTTTGAATCCGTAGGCGCCGGCTCGCTTTTCTTTTCGCTGACTTCGCTAGGCTGTTTTAGAGGCTTGCCCTGATCCTGCCTCATCTTCTTCTCGTCATCTATCCGCTGGTGGTAATATCTAGCCTCTCCAACCAGAATCTCGATAGCGTAATCATTCTTCTCGTCTGAATACTTGTGTTTGAATTCTTCCCACTCAACACGGCGCAACTTAGGTATCGCAGGCAATCGTTTATCCTCGGTGGCCTTCTTTTCAACTGCATCTGGCTTCGCTCCCTCGTCAGGGTCATCCAATATGCCTTGGTCCCTTAATTCCTTTTCTAAATAGTTCATCCGATCCTCCATTCTCTTCATCAACTGTTCACGACTCTCGAATTGCTTAGCCGTCTCCTCCCAATCCCCATCACGCTCGCACTTCCTGCTGCCTTTCTCCCCTTCAAGAATCGCCCTGGCGGCATCCCCTCCTTCGTCGTTCGCTTTGTCGACGCCATCAATCCCATTGAAGGTCGATTTCTCGATGCCCTCCTCTGATTCTGCTGTCCTTTTGGGGTCAGGAGGGAAGCCCTTGGACGATATTGTGTCTTTCGGGGTTTCTTTTACGTCCGAAGGCTCGGCTGGGGGTCTTGGGGATGTTGATCCAGCTCGCTGCTGTCCTTCTTCGAAGGTGGCCCCGATGGGACTTGCTGCTTCAACATGCTCTGCCCGTTTACGCTCCTCTGGATGGGATGCTGTATGAGGATCCGAAATGCCTAGCCCAGCTGGAAGCGAGGTAAGTCCATGAAACGATGAGTTGAAAACGCTGAACAATCAACACTCTCGTTTGGGGGTTTTAAGTGAAGAGTGGGTTTGCAATACGGCTCACAACAAGATCAAATAGCATACCTTCTGGAGGTAGAATCTCAGCCATGATGCTGAGGTAAGCTAGCTCAATGGAGTTTCGCTTATACTTCGGCAGAGGTCAACGGGCCGTGAATGTTCCGCTGCGGATTTGGATCTAGGAAAAAAGTGAGATGTCTGGTAGTACGGAAAACCATAGAATGCTGTCCTTGATATAGAGTTCCTATACTAGGAGTCGAACCTCACACAGCCGAGCTCCAATCGGGACTCAGGGGCTTCTTGATTAAGGGTGAACCGGTGAAATCGTTGCGCCCCCGAATCCTCAGCCGGATTACCTTCGAGGCTGAAGATATCTAGCGCCCCCTGAGCTGTAATCGGCCGCCCCAGTCGGCAAGGCTCCTATTAGCGACTGGGGGCCCCCGATCATATGTTGTTAGGCAGGGTTCGCCCGAATACCGGTCGCCTGTAGCCCTTCCACTCAAGTGTCAATCAACTTGAAGTCTTGCAAGTTCTTCCGAGGGACTGGTCATTACTCTAGAACGGGGGAGTAAGAGTTGCATGGCACACTCAACTGAGCGGCGAGTTTCCCGCGCGCATTCGCCCCTGCATCCCCTGATTGGTAGCTATTCCGGGGGCGCGAGTGCCTGGAACTGTCTAGATCCACGACAGGATTCGTGACCAGGGCTAGCTGCAGACAAGCGGCAAAGCTGCATCAGGCTGAAGAAACATCTCAATGCTGACGATTCTGTTGGAAATTGAAGCTCTAAGCCTTCTGTCCCAGATCTGTTCTCGAACGCGCACACGCGACGATTTGATTCCCAGGGTGTGCTGTATTCTAGCCTCCTGCTCAGCACGGTCTAAGGAGACCTGTGGAGTGTCCAAGCATTGACCTATAGCTGAAGCCGTGCCAGGTCGTGCCTTGTGAATGGTCGGATGCATGCATCATCCTTATTAGCGCAGTAGGAGTATGCTCGCCAGAGTATACATCGGCCAACGACACCTTCGCTTGAATTCCGTTCATGAGCCTTGCAATGGCGTTCTACGAAGACGACTTTTGTGTTCCTACAAATCGTGGTCGCCAAGAGGCAAGAGAATGGATCGGTAAGAATGGCGCACGATTGCACCGAGGTCTCGCACCTCCCTCTGGGTACGACAAGCAGCGAGCCCAGATTCCTTTGAAACCACAAGAGCCGGCGTGAGTAAGGATTCTCGTATGCCCTGATCTGTCGCTCCGCAACTACCTCATGGCCTAGGTTTCGCCTCTTCTTCAAACTTCACTGATAGCCATGCGTGTAGGATCGATGTTGTTCAAGACCATACGGACCATTTCCATGCTGCGTTGGCCATATACCACTCCTCGAACAAGAGTGCTCTGAAAGACCTCGACATTCGTAGGGCTCAAAGCTGGGATGATGTCAGTCGAGAATATCAGGATGCGCTAATGAAATACGCTGAGAAGGGGAAGGGGTGGTTGGGTTTCCCAAGAAAACTTGCTAGATCTGCAGGAGACAATCCGGACTCTATATATCCATGGTTGAACTTCATACCCAATGGCACGTACACCACCATGCTTCAGCAAGGCTTATTGTTGATCTTCGGAGTACGAACGCGCAGTTTAGCGGATCGGAAAGTTCAAACTAACAAATCCATAGGCAGCGACCCGTCTCAGCGAGAAAAGACAACTTATTTTGGAAACCTTTGGCAAAGTACCTTTCTTAGTCCAGAATGCCGAGTGTTCGTTCGAAGACTTCTACAATGATCAAGAGCTTAAGAGACTGATTACGGAGCTCTACCTCTCTATACTTCAAGCCATCATGACCATGATGGAATGGCTAGTAGAAAAGGCTGGATGTAGGTGAACTGATCATGAGGTCTCCCAAGCCTGGGATGTTTGCTGATATGTGCAAGGGAAACAAATCAAGGCTCTTTTCCAGGGCCCCGGGTACGAACGCAACCTGGAAGACATGGTTACCAAGATCCAACAGCAAACAAGCTCTATCGATAGCTGCGTCAACAGACTGACACGAGGTGCAATCGTGTCAACAGCTTCCACTACCAAGAAGACAGATGCACGAGTGGAAAAGCTCGAATTTGTAGCAGAAATGACCAAGAAAGATACAGGCGAAATCAAGGCCTCGGTACAGGATTTTGGGGCAAAACAAGATGACATGAACAGATCTAATGTGAAAGCATTCAGTCATATCATCAATGTCTTAGATGAACAAAAACGGACATCAGAATGTGAGCTCACTAAGGCCGTGAAGATAATTCGCTGACAGCAGACAGGGAACCAAAAGGGATGGCAGGAAGCAGAAAGAAGGAAAGAGGAACTAGAAAAGTCAGAAACGTTGCGGCAGGAGATGGAAAGCAAGCTTCAACTGGCGAATGCACAGCTAGAGAGTGTCCACCAGCAACAGGGCATGATCGTCAGGACCGAAGATCTGCTCCGAGTCCTGGCGGTAGATCCAACGCAAGTCCTTCGAGACATCGATGCCGCCATCCGAGGCGGACAAATTCGAAACTATGCGGTGCAAGGACGCGGCCACATGCTGATGCAACACTCAAAGTTTCAGGACTGGCTCTCTTCAGCCCAATCCAGATCTCTGCTCGTAGATGGGAATGCCGAGTCTTCCATGGAGCGCATATCAGCAATGAGCGTCGTTTGTGCCTTGCTTTCCCAAAGCCTCCAAAACGAAACAGCCAGCACCATTTCCTACTTCTGCGGTATGCATACCGACCACGCGGACGGCTTAACTGGTCCTATCAACCTCGTCAGGAATCTACTCGCGCAGCTGATATACATTCACAAGCTCGACACGAGCTTTTTGGAGGGTGGCGCATATCGTCAATTTGAGCATTTCGATCTCCGTCGGCTTTGTATTTTGCTGGTAGAGCTGGTTAGGAAGCTGCCTTACGGCGCGGTTCTGTTTTGCATCGTAGACGGAATCTCTTGGATCGAGGCGGAGGAATCCTTACAAGAGGCTTGTTTTGTGGTGCGAACGCTCAGCGATTTGACGCGGGACCCAGAGGTTCGTGCTGTGTTCAAGCTGCTGATTACGAGTCCTTTGGCTTCTCGATATGTTGCGGGGTATATCCCTTTTTCAGATCGCTTGAGCCTTCGTCGCGAGGTGGCTGAATCTGACGGTAGCTCGCTGACGCCAAGACATGTTATGCTGCGATTGCCAGAGGGCAGAGAGGAGCCTTTTGATGAGGTTGTACAGGACGTAGATTCTGATGAGGGTTTCGTTGAAGGAGGGTTTGATGAGGGCATTATATTAGATGATGATTGACCTTGGGGGCCCCTGAGGGGGATGAATCCGCGCACAATCAAACGAGCGATATAGATTTTGAATACAGCAGGATATATGACTGAACAAAATTTCGATCTCTTGCGCGAGTAGTAGCCATATATATGAGCTTGTCAACGCTACATCTGCCAACCGTCTTGATTCGGCCCATCTCTAGAAAAATCTACAGAAACGTCTTCCATCATTCTTGTAGATGTTCAAGGGCTTTATAATGTCAGCCTCCGAATGTCCTGGTGGGATGACAATTTCCAATTCCATCGAGGAGCAACTCAAGTGTGAAATCTCACGCAAGATTGGATCGTTCTCACCCACAGCGAATGGAGTATAAGAAGGGACTTGGCCGATGGTGCCTAGAATAGGGCTCGCAACGGAAGCTTCTTCTCTCACGGTTTTGACCCCTTTCCCAGTCATGGAGCATTTGTGAAAGCTTGCCACGACGGGCGATGCCTGCAGACTTTCGGAGATCGGGGTTGGCGGTAATGATCGGTCCAGAGCTACTTCCTTAGTCTTCTGTGAAGAGATGGTTGTTTCGATGCTGGCAAGTCCGGTCGATGGTCCGGTAATTGCCCAGCTCTCCCTCGACATGTTGGTGGATACGAGGATTGCGAACTTGTCTTTTGGCTTGGGATTCTGGGCTATGGATAATTCATCCGAGCTATGGTGATTCATCAGCTCGTGCGTGATAGGTAGAGAAGGATGAGATAATTCCGGAATGTCGCGTCCGGAGCCTGTTGGTGCTGACGCGTCCAGCAGTTCAGCTTTTCCACTGTCAGGAAGCTCTCGGTGTATATCAAGTAAACTGTTCATGGCGATTTCCTGGACGGGAAGGATATCTGGGCTACCAAAATGCAATGATAAATCCGTGGACTTCGTACTATGGCGGCTCCTTTCACAACGGCGAGCGTTGCGCCTTTTTTTCAAGACCAAAACGACACCGAGGAGACTCAAAAGGACGAACGCAACGATTCCGAGACTCATACCTATCTTCGTTGACTGACTTAGGTGGCTTTCTGGTACCTCGTTCGCGGAAGGGATTGGAACTATGTGTTGCTTGACAGTATCCTCAAACTTGCTCTGGAAGACAGAGAAGTTCATTTGTTCGTAGTTAGTAACAACGTAACTGAATGACGGAGATCAGCTCTCGACTTGGAAACTTTCAACTGCGAGCTGCTTACGCTTCTTGTAGGAAAGTTCGACCAAGGGTGTACTGAGTCTCGTTTGCGGCCCTCCGAAGCGGGAAGTAGCGGAGACTAGGAGGGAGAATGCCTAGGGAACTATCCGGAAGACTACCTGGGATCAAAGGATACTCTAGCATAAGGTCGAAACTTGCATAAGGCAGGATTATGTCAACGGTAGCTCCTCCGGAGGTTGAATTCGCTATTTGAAATGTGATATTAGGGTTAGCTGCCATTAGGTTCCCGTGCACATTATCGTCGACAAAGTACGTCTGGTACGTCGCATTCCACTGTAGTCCGAATGCGTTTTCGAAAGTCTTGCACACGTCCATCGGTAGATAAATATATGGTATTGTTGAGTCGATGAAGGTCCAAATGGGTGTTGGCAGAGGTGTTGTCAGGAAGGGCGTTACGGAACCATCAGCATAAGTAACGGTGATCGCTTGCAGGCTAACAAGAAGGTCTCGTGAAATATCTGCAGCGAGCGAGAAGGAGACATTGTTGGGAACTATTCGTGAAGAGTCGTAGCCTCCAAGGGTCAAGGATCCAAACACTCCTGTGGATTCTATAGAGATGTCAGTTCTAGAATTACGATAAGGACGCTGTTAGTTCTATAGGAGCTGAGATTTGTCGGTCGAATTGGGGGCTAAGTCACATGAAGAACGCTCCTTTTGCGAATGCTACAACTAGATGCATAAGTATGATATCTAGGAGAGGTCTACTGACGGTAGCGTGCTCCTGCAGTATAGCCCCAAGATAGACTCGGGATGAGCCCTTCAGATTTCAACGAGGTCAAGAAGCTCGGATATGGAGTATCGAGGGTGGACAAGTTTGTTGGCTGTTGGCCTAGTCCGAATAGGCCAATATAGTACTCGTTGGTTTGAAAGTCAGCAATCAACTGAGAACCCAGGTAAGGACCTCCAGTAGTATTACTAAGTCCCAGCGCTACGGTATCCAGTCCATAAGATGAATTGTGGTTATAGCCCAGGTTCAACTCGAGTCCCATTGAGTAATTGCCGAGACTGTTCCATGAGGTAGACTTCCAGGTATTGAAAAGACCGCCACGAGATTCCGAACAAGAGGCGGAAGAGGACGTCCCTGGTTCTCCTGGTAAGCATCCGTGGGAAGAGACAGCCCAAAGCGCCTGGCCGGCTGTTGCAGGGAGGACGCGAATGATTTCCTCGTTGGATCCAACTCGTAGGGAGAAGGAGGACCAATTGCCATCGGCGCCATCCCTGAACAAAGAAGTACGATGTCAGTAGCGAGATTGGGAAGGAGTTACGTAGCTTGAGGTGGTACAATGAAAGATAGTGCCACTCACCAATGCTCTGAAGCCGGCCAGGAGACAGGCTTGGCATGGGACGGCCCGTGGGTCGTCATCGTAGGGCTGAAGTCGATATCAAATTCTCTGAGCCTGTGCGCTGTACAACATCCAACAAACGTGTCGTGCTATCAACCCCAAAGAAATGTTCATCGCCCTAGAATATCTATGAGCATTGGCGAATTCATACCTAGTCTCCGAGGCGAGTGGCCTCTTCAGCCTGCTCCTTTTTGGCCCCACCTGCACGCTTCGCCACTTCTGCATGCTTCGCAGATTCGTTTCAACTTCAAATCTTATGCAATCAGCTTTGAGGCACAAGCTCTGCCACCCTTTTTCACCCCCACCCTTCCATGGTTGCGCTCAATAAAAGGCTCACATGGAGATTTTGCATTCAATGTCTCCAAACCCAGACGCTCGTTTTCTGATGCAACCTTTGCACACTTGTTTCAAACTCAGCTTGATGTGAGCAGCCATAAGGCCCAGCCGATTCCAAGTTGTTGGAGCCCGGCTCCCAATATCGAACGAAACGATAGGCTCGTATGGGCACTCTACCCTCCATGGTCCGCAGTACCTGCATTCTCCATTTCTCTTGCAGTCTCATTTCAATTTCGTCCCCATCGCAGGCGTTCGTGAGGCACGACTACTCGTAGGTTGTGATTACTCACGCAACTCTTGTATTCTTGAGGTGCAGGCCGGGCGCGTATAGGTCGCCCTTCGAAACACTCGGCTGGCTTCACGAATGCTGAGGCTGACAGGTCTTGCGATAAGCTTGACTGTGTCACGAGTTTGGCGGAGATTCAGCCTTTGAATTGTTGCGTTACATCGCATGCTGGAGGACTCTTGGGACAATTTCCGGATCCACTCTACCCATAGATGAAACCTTGGCATATTCTCAATAATGGCTGACTGGCTAGCTCTGACAAGCTAGGATCCGCCGTGCAGGTGAAAGGTGGCGCTGTCAGGTTCGTTTGCCCCGGAATGCAGAGCTCATAGTCCCAGGCTATCCTCCCCTAGTGATCCGAAAGATCCATTCTTAAGGCAGAGTGTATGTGAGTATGCATGTTGACTCGGGCGCTTCCAACCCTAAGTTCGGGGTGCATGAGTGGAGACTTGGAAGTTGAGGCACGGCAGCCTCTGGAGACTTCCGGCTTCTACACAGCCCTTGACGTGGACTTCGGTAGGTTTTGGGCCGCCCGAAGCACCTTTTTTACTGGATTGATCCGCGTCGGTATGGTTTGAAATTGGACGCACACCACGCTAGCAGCTTACGACGCTCAGACCCTCGGTTGAATCAAATTGCTTGGATGAAGAATGTGTTTAGCTAACGTTGAGCACCTTCACTGAAAGTCAAATCAACTGCACTGCCATCTGCTCTCCGTTCTCAAGAGCGATTTGTATCACCACAACTCCTTGACTTTCGTTGACTATAGATTCTGGACTCCATTGTTCTTTGAAAGAGAATCTCTATCTGCAGTCGCTTGATGACCTCGCTACTCCTCTATATATCCAACCTGGTCTTCTCCACGATGCTTATCTCCCTGGTGATCTGGAATCTGATTTTTTCCAGGCAGCTCGCCAGCTGTGCCTTGTTATCAGGGAGTCCTGCGATACCCCTCCAGGGTTCTAAGGCTGATGCATCAGACCCGCTAACTGGAACCCTGACAGCAGCTGCCCCAACAAGTTCAATGGTATCGAATCAATTAGGTGACTTGGTAGATGTATCAATCCCCGGGGACGGATGGACCTCGGCATCTGCTTCGGCAGCTTCATCCGTCTCAGATCCCACGGTCAGCCTGGTAGAAGTCTCCGCAACCATCAGTGGCGCTATAACGCCACTACCCACGCCAATTTCAACCTGCCAACCCGGAGTCTGCTGGGGGAACACCTCGGTACGTACAACTCAAACCTTACTAGTCTGTAGCTAATCTACATGAACTCAGGGTGTGTCCGTGTTCTTTTGGCCACAGAAAACCGCACAAACTGGCTGCACGGCTTCCTTGACGGAGACGAGGGCGACTTTCCCCTCCGGACTAATTGCGTAACCACCCCCACTCCGTGTCAATGAAAGAAGGGACTGACTGAGCGGTTCTCTCTTAGAGTGTCGCCCAGTGTATATGCCATCATCGAGTCCTTCACTGCAAGCAATGGTTGCAGCACGATTGGTCGTGCTTTTAGTGCCTTCACGGCTTCTTTTGATCCAGGGGAAGTTTCAACATATGCTGCCGGTGGTGTCCCTGCGGTCTTCAATTTCTCCGATATGCCATGTGGGCCAGATAATAACGCCTCGGACGCGGAACCCTATTGGCCCTATATTGTAGCACCTCCCAGCCTTTTCGAACAAATGGGAGGAGGCTACAATGACTGTCGACTCAACTCATGGCCGGATCCATCAATCACCCTCGTTCCCGGTGCAGCTGACGGGCCCTTCGGAAGCCCACCACTACATCCTGGTCGACATAGGAGGGCGCCAGCACCAGCTGATAGACTGCCCCAGGCTCCTGAACGAACCTCCGAGCCGACTAGAAATGCAGTATAAATCTACACATCTACCAACACAGTTCCACATTCTCTTTTTCGTCTACAAGGATGTAGGGAGATTATCAGAATCTACTTGATTGGGGGAGGCGAGATGGTTCAATGGATTGAGTGTCATTATAGTGTACCTTTATGTACGAATAAGTCACTGTATAGCTTCAAAGGATCACAAACATGGACTTGGCTTACCCAACGAAAAGTGGGCAATGATAAGACTCTTGATGCCGCTGATCCCGGTAGTCCGGCTCTGGTGGACAGACAGCACGCTTGAGTGGCTGAAATTGATAATTGTCTGCCTCATAACCCTGTCCCACTTTCATCCTATAACAACTCCAGACCCTCCTCACCCCCATCTCCTCCCACCTCCACACCACGAACCTTTTCCCACCTTCAGCTCCAACCTGCGTAGGAATTTCTCTTATTCCTTACACCGACTCCCCCGAAGTACACCAACCTCGATGCGGACAGTCCTTCCTCCTATGCACTATAATAGTCACGTCGTGAGCGGGTGCAATGGACGTCTTCCTACATAAATCTCCCGCACCATGTCCGATTACTCTCGTTGCAAGGCTGGTTGTACTAGTATGCATGTATACTGCTCTTGAGTTGGTACTCCTATTATCGGTATCATAGTGTTTTGTTCATGTAGTTGTAGTTAGTAGTAGAGATGTGACGTTGCCCAGCCGCAGTATGGCCTAGCTCTCGGGCACTACGCGTTATCGATCCCTTCGGCCCCTGCCCAATCGGCAGCATTCCTTAACCTGCACCATGCTTGAAGCGGTTAGATCTTAAAAGTCTATGTAAAGGCTTTGTGTCGGAACTCCACCCTTCATATCTGTGTGCGCAACAACAAAACTCCACAATGGTCTCAGCAAACGAGATTGCCGACGTCAAACCTCCAAATCAGACTTTTGGTACGTCATGCTCGCAGTGTTGTTAATCTACTTCTGCCGACATCTCGTGGTGTGATCTTATCGGAGCGTTCTGACTCGAGTCTCATGTACAGGTACAATCTTAGTTTTGGATTTTGGCAGTCAATACAGCCATCTCATTGTTCGGCGTCTCCGTGAACTGAACGTTTATGCTGAGCTACTTGCCTGCACACAGGAAATAGCAGAGCTCCAATTCAAGCCTATTGGTATAATCTTGAGTGGCGGGTATGTGCACCCAGACGCAAAATCGAATCCTTGGTTTTTGGTTTCATCCTGAGACCAAATCGTTTACCCTTGCGGCTCACTAGGCTCTCGCTTCAAGAGGGATCGCTGACTCCATACAATAGCCCATCATCCGTATACGACGAAAGTGCTCCTCACGTAGGTAGGGCACATATTGCAATTCGTACCATCAGTAACTTGATCTGACCCAAACGTCCAGACCCGGCCGTCTTTGAATTGGATGTGCCTCTGCTCTGCATATGCTATGGCTTACAAGAACTGGCTTGGCACCATGGGAAGAATGTCCTAGCAGGAGAGAAGAAAGAGTACGGTCATGCTAAAGTAACAGTTGAACGCCACGAGGGGAGGTCGGACCATGTCGACCTGCTCTTCAAAGATCTTGGTAATGATCTGAGATGTTGGATGAGCCATGGGGATAAGCTACAGAAGTGCCCCAACGGCTTCTTGACCATTGCTTCCACTAAGAACGCCCCTTTCGCTGGCCTTGTACACGAAAATAAACCCTGGTTTGGCGTTCAATTCCACCCTGAAGTCTCTCATACGCCAAAAGGAACCGAAATTCTCAAGAACTTTGCCGTTGGCATATGCCATGCAAAGCAGGACTGGTCCATGGAAGAATTCGTGCCTAAAGAAATAGAGCGGATTCGAGCGTTAGTAGGTCCCAAAGGTCAGGTACTGGGTGCAGTGTCTGGCGGAGTGGATTCAACGGTATTTAAAACATCCTGCATTTCACCATTCTGCCGCCTTGGGATTCGCTGACTGGGCGATAGGTGGCTGCGACCCTCATGCACAAGGCGATTGGCGATAGATTCCACGCTGGTGAGTGCGCAACATGAATGAGCTAGCCTCTTCAACGATCATATACATTGAATTTCATGAGTTTCAACGAAAAAAGCACGACCGCTCCCTCCAATCTTCTGTGTACATTCCGTTGGCTTCTGTCTGATGATGTCTGAAGTTCGCGATTCTGACCCTAAATCATCTGACAGTAATGGTTGACAATGGCCTTCTCCGCGAAAATGAAGCCGAAGATGTCCGCAAGACACTGACCGAACATTTCGGAGTGAACTTGACGGTAGTGGATGCGACGGATCGCTTTTTGACAGACCTTAAGGGGGTCACCGATCCAGAACAGAAGCGGAAAATCATTGGTTAGCTGACGTCGCCCCCTTTGAGGTTGGAGAGATGCTCATATCGTGCAGGCAGAGACTTCATCGAGGTGTTCAAGGAGAAAGCCAAGGAAATCGAAGCAGCTGCAAAAGGCTCGCCAAAAGAAGGGGACATTGAATGGCTCTTTCAAGGAACAATCTATCCTGACGTGATTGAGTCAGTCTCGTATAAGGCAAGAAACCCTCCAAACTGCCATGGAACAAATGCTAAAGGAGGTTCTCCGGCTAGGGACCAAGTCATACCATAAAGAGCCATCAGTAAGCATGCGCTGGGAATTGCAATTCGAGCAAAATTACGTGCTAACTAATGGGTCTAGCAACGTAGGTGGCTTACCGAGTAACATACCCTCGACGTCACCCATACCAAACATCTGAGCTGACCACGACATAGAGGACTTGAAGCTAGGCTTGATCGAACCGCTACGGGAGTGAGCTGAAGCACTCTTACTAGTTTCGCGGAGGCAATCCGGCTGACATTTGATGAAAGATTATTCAAAGATGAGGTCAGGGCCATGGGTCTCAATCTCGGGATTCCTGAGCATCTGATATGGCGGTATGATATCTCCCAATGATCGCCCTACCTGTGGTCGAATTAACTTCTGATAGCCATCCATTTCCTGGCCCGGGATTGGTGAGTATCTTCTCTGACACTTTCCAGAGCACGGCTCTAGATGTTGATGCTGATCCGATACGCCATAGGCCGTGCGAATCTTAGGAGAGGTAAACACTCGCATTCGTCTATTTTCCCGATTCATCTGACAGCCGCAGGTCACACCGTCCCAACTCGCACTCGCCCGCAAAGCAGACGCCATTTTCATGGCCGAGCTGGTCTCTCACAACCTCTACAAGAGCGTGAGCCAAGCCTTTGCAGCTCTACTCCCAGTCCACGCCGTCGGAGTAATGGGAGACCAGAGGCCAGTCGCTCCGCTTCTCGATCTATTCGACGTTGCTGACGATAACGCACAGGGTGTATGGGCAAATAATATCCCTCAGGGCTGTCGTCACCAACGATTTCATGACTGCCACGAGAGCCCACTTCGACATCGAGAATCGTGATTTCTTAGATCATGTTTCCAGCAGGATCACGAATGAGATTGAAGGTATTACGAGGGTTTTGTATGATGGTAAGTCGCGATTACTACTGCAATCAAGGAATACATTGCTAATCAGGATGCTAGTGACGTCCAAACCACCGTGAGAACTTTACCTCTGTCTTAAAAATGTCGGCTAGCTTTGCACTAACTATCAGGCAGCGGTACCATCGAAATGGAATAGAACTAATCGAGATGTAGATTATAGACGGTGATATAGATATAGCAACATGGTGGCATCCTGCTACAGAGCACCCATAGACTCGAAGAAGGAAAGAATGCATCCACCTCTACAAAACCATATCCTGAGCAAGACCGGCTCTTCTAGACGGAAAGAATTAGTCATGATATACGTGAGCGGTTTTTCTGGCATATTGGCCGACGACAAATTTCCTCAATGACGGTTGAAAAACCAAGGATCTCTTCTAAGCTGTAAGGAAGGCATAAGATTAGAATCTCCTGTGCTCAAAAGCGAGAAAAGGACTCTCACGAGCTATTTGTAGATAGAACCTCCGGCTCAGAGCAACCGAATTTTGAGGCTATGGTAGCACGAGTGAAGACCAAGCTCTTTCTACGGCAATATGCTGTAGCAGATGAGGTGCATGAGTCAGGGTTTGATTGGTTAAGTGTTGGGAGGTGGTGATTCAGAACATAGGGGCGTTAACTTCAGGTCATTTTAGGGCTCACGTACGAGCATCGTTCGATTATCTTACTTGAAGACATTGGGGTATGGGTTCCGATGTGAAATGATGTGGAGCAGAGCAGCTACAGGGATTAAAGTTTAGAGTGAAGAGTTTTTGGGTTTGGCGGAGTCATAATCTCCTGCCGTGAGAATGAAAGGGGATTATTTTCATCACAAGGTGAAAGGTCAGGAGATCGACGCAAAGCACCAGCTAGTAAAATTTCCAAAAGCGCAATGACAAGCAAGCAGCTCAACGCTCAACGCATGAAGCATTATCCTATACTAAAACCCAAGGCCCATTCAGAACTGAACTCCTGCACAAAACCCAATACCTAAACTCCTACTCAAACCCAAACCCCCCAAAAACCCAATACCCCCTTCAACCCCACTACCCCCCCACCGTTCCCCCTCCACAATCCCAACCCTAACAGCAACCAACGCCCTCTCCGCATCCTCCACCACACTCCCACCCCCATGCACCAGCAACCCCACCCCCATCTCCAAAGCCGCCTCATAAGCTTCAAACGCCACCTCCCCCCCACCCCTAGAAGATAGGTACAACATATACTCATAAGACCTATATCTTCGAAACGTCACCCGTAACGTGCGTAGCTGTCCGATCTCGCGCAGGAGGTGTGCGAGACCGGTGGCGATGACGTGGTGGAGGCAGGTTTCTAGGTTGTGGGTGCGGGAGTAGATTAAGGGTCTGTTGGGGGGCATGATGGTTAGTGAGATGATTTGTGTAAAGTGGTATGAGGGGGAGGGGTACGTACGGGAATTCAAGCACCAGTGTTTTTAACATGTCCGGTTCTCCCTTCGAGAGTGCTTTAGCTATCGAACCCACTTTCGCCTTCAACTTCTCCACATCGCTCCTGCAATACCATCCCGTACCCACCTGCATATGCCACGGCGTCGGCTCCGCATCGTCTGCGAAGAGCCAGCGGAATTTTATGTGCAGGGTGCGCGTCCAAGCGAAGATGTTGGTGTAGAATTGTGGGCTGGTTATGCCGGCGAGGAGGCGCTCTGTGGGGGAGAGGTGGATGGCGTGGAGGCGGAGGATTAGGATGTTGGTGGCGTAGAGGTGTTGGAGGGATTCGGTGTGGAGGCGGCGGGAGGTTAGGGGGAGGGGGAGGGGGGTTGTGGGGGAGGGGTGGTGGGAGAGGGGGTGGAGGGAGGTGTGGGTTGGGAGGGTGAGGGCGTAGATTTTGTCGCGGAGTTCGCGGGGGAGGAGGAGGAAGGGGGAGGTGGTGGGTTGGGTGGCGGCCATCTTGTGTTTTGGAGGCCTGGACTGTTGTGTTGTTGGCGGGTCGAGAGGATATGGAGTTTGGGGGAGGAGGACTTTGAGCGATTGTCAAGGTTTGACGGGGTTGTGCCGAGCGGATCGGTATATTCGGCCGAAAGAGAAGAAGGTTGTACGGGTGTTGGGCTGCGTAGCCAGTATATATGTATTGTGACGAAGAGAATATCGATGGTGGTTGGCAGATGATAGTATTTTGGGTTGAGAGAAGGAAGTATTTGTAAGGACGGGTCGGTGTACGAATGGAGTTGCTGTCAGAAAAAAGGAGCATTTGAGGAGAAAAATTGGGGCATGAAGGTAGTTGTGGTCAGAAAAAAGAAGAATTTAATGAAATGGCTTGACTAGTGTTCTCCATCTGCTCCATATGAGCCACGATTAACATCACTTGGCAACGTCCGACCCAGTGTTAAAGTCTAATTACATCGAAGTGTTCAGTTCGATTTCTTTCTCCCCTCCAGTGGTTCAGTGGCAATCAGCTCATCCCTTGCCCATATGCACGCCACTGCAAAACCCAATGGTCCCGTGAGAATAAGTGCGGTGATGCCACACATTACCTGCAATGTGAAATTGCTATATACTTTGCTAATCTGGCATTGATTGATATATAGCATGGTGGCGAAGAGGACCATACTCGTTGACCCAATAAGTTCATCGTATTGCAGTAAAAAGTGGGCTCCGGCTCCTACCGATGGCATTTTAGTAGAAGGAGTTATGGCCCCGGGTAGGAAGACATTTGACGGATTGAAGACGCCGTTGAATTCGGGAGTGAAGAGATTGGAAAACCATTCAGAAGTTACAACGAGCGTGAAGGTGGAGACTTGACCAATTCCGGCGACTACGACGAGTGTCATATAGAGCCATCTGAGAGATCCCAGCTTGTTCTCGCCCGTAATCTGGCTCTTCATGAAAGTTGCGATCAAATAAGGCAAGATTGTCTGTAATATGGCGACCCATAGAGGGAACATCTGCCAAATGGCCATGAAGATCTGCTTTTGTCCAAAGGTGATGATTGATGGCGCTGGTAAGGACATCAGAACAGTGGGAAGTATATAGCCCAGGACCATTGAGATAGGAATTGCGATGCTGTCCGCAGCATCAACCTGGTAATCAGATACTTGGTGGGAGGAGACCAAAGGCGAAGTCGAAAGATAGATGATCAGATATAGAGGTACTATGACAGCATATGCCGCGTTCTGGACAAAGATACCCAGTGTTCCAATACTGTTAGACGTCAGTACCGTGGGTCATGCCACGATAGAGTCATCTCGATCATGCTCACAAAGAGATCATCATCCATCGATGCCCACGTCTAAGACCCTCAATCATAAGCAGACTCCAACCACAAGCCACCTGAGTAGCAAAGTGAAAGCAAAACAGCGAAGCAGCGGGGTGTGACCCATCCACTAGCTCCCAAAAAAATAGAGTGAGTACTGTCAATTGATAGTCAATGGAAGAAATTCCAATGTAAACAGTCTTTAATGGCTCATCGGTGCCTGGCAGAATCTTAGGCCCATAGTCCCGTATGTGAGACATGTACGTGGTAGTGCCATTGTTCAGCAGCAAATACCACGTTCCATAGTAGCCAGCTGCGGAGAGTAGAGAGAGTGCGAATTTGGTAGCGTTGATCAAGGACGACATCTCTACAGGATCTTCGGCTGCTTCTCGCAATCGCCAATGTATCACTCCAAACCGCCTACACACAATGTTATTGAGAATTGTAGCAAGAACGACGCCAAGAAGATCGACGCTTACTCATCCGTATCTTTGCCCTACCTTGATCCAGACGACGTTTCGTGCAATACTCTTTCTTTTCATGACTTTCTCTTTTGCCAAGATGTCCAAGCGCAAGTTCGAAGACATCAGTCGGACGAACGCAATACCACTTGGAGACCTAAGCGAACAGACTTCTTCACAGAGACGACAACTTGATGGCCACCTTGACCAGAGCAAAAAGGCTCTTCTTCGAGCTCTGAAAGTCGCTCGAGGGTTCGAGCGTCAAAAACTAGGCAGACGGCAGAAGACAGCGAAAGTAGACAGCAATGATGCCGATACCACACGCCTGGAAGCAGAAGTGTCTGCGCTGAAAGTGTGTCGGTTCGTCCTCCAAGTAGCGCGATGGGTTCCCTAACATAAGTCCGCAGAGCCTGGAGCTAGCCTCCACGGCAGATCTACATCTCTACAAGACACTGCTCAAATTCAAGACCATTTCTTCTGCTCCTGCACTGCCACAATATGTTCACACCATCGTTGGCTCATCGAGAAAGCAGTTGGATGGGGCTAGTGCGAATGTTCAGGCGAGATTGTTCAAGTCGGGTCCGGTACAAGAGGTTATGTCCAAAACATTGAGTGCTGTCCAATCTATACTTGGGGTTGAGGAGGTGAAGACCGTGAAGAAGAAGCGCCTAAGAGCGAAAGACTACGCAGAGGGCGTCACAGACATAGGTGCTGGTCCCGTGGTGGAGAGAGTGAAGCCCTCTTTGCGAGCTAGTCCTATTGAAAATGAACGGGCAGGCGCACCAAAGAGGCGAGAGATAAGAGGAGACCAGGAGCCGGATCTTGGTGTAGAAAGCGAGGATGATTATGAACAGTACGCCTCGCGCCTAGCAGCATCCTCAGACGAAGACCTGGGAGGCAGTGATTCCGAGAACGACAATGTTGAAGCGGACGGCTTGGATCCAGAGAGTATTACAGGAGATAGTGCGAATGGTGAAGCAGAGTCAGAAGTATCGGATTCAGTGACAAAGTCAAGAAAGCCAAAGAAGCCACCATCTGCGGCTCCCAACTCGACCACCTTTCTCCCATCCCTTTCAATGGGTTATTGGTCCGGTTCCGAATCCGCAGAAGATCTTTCCGACGAGGGACCCAAAGAAAGGAAGAACCGAATGGGTCAGCAAGCTCGTCGAGCGCTATGGGAGAAGAAGTTCGGAAAGAATGCCAATCATGTGAAAAAGCAGCCTCAGGATCGAGATGAGGGGTGGGACGCAAGGAAAGGCGCGAGTGCTGGAGATGACAGGGGCAGGAGGGGTAGAGGGAGAGGGCGTGGTGATTCCAATTCGGCGAGAGGAAGGGATAAGGCTAGGAGTGGTCGTGGTCGTGGTCCAATGATCAGTGGAGCGAATAGTGATCCAGTCGGTCCGAAACAAGCAAAGCCCTTTACCAAAGCAAAGCCAGCAGGTGATGGGCCTCTACATCCCTCGTGGGAAGCGGCGAAGAAGGCAAAGGAGCAGAAGAAGTTCGTGCCATTTCAGGGGAAGAAAGTAGTGTTCGATTGAGGCTTCATGCCTGAAGATACCTTTCACTGGCGTCTATCAAATGAAGTATTCATCCATGTCACGGTCGAATTAAACTGGAGTAGTGACATATTAGCGGGCCAGTGAAGTTCTACGAGGCATTGTCGCCAATAACACAGACTCCAATGATATATAGTTTTGTTCATTGCCCAAGCTTTCAAAACATCCAACCCTACACCTAGACTTACACCCATCACCATTAAAATGGACGACCTCCCGACCACATACGCAGGCAAGCTCCTCCAACCCCACTTCCCGCATGATCCTTGGTTGAAACATTCACCTAACATCACCAACAGACCCGGTCCCCATAGCCATCATCGGCGGCACAGGCCTCTCCTCCCTCCCCTCACCCCCATTCACACCTCTGGCCCTAATCCCCCCTTTCGAAACACCATGGGGCTTCCCCTCCTCTCCCATCGCCATACTCTCCTACACGCCCCCCTCCACAGCTGCTGCCTCAGCCGCGCACGCCAAACCTACCGTTGTAGCCTTCCTCGCTCGACATGGTTTACACCACCAATACGCACCGCATGAGATCAACAATCGGGCGAATGTGGCATGTCTGAAGAAGCTGGGCGTGACGGCCGCGGTGGGGTTTAGTGCCGTGGGGAGTCTGAAGGAGGAGGTGAAGCCGAGGGATTTTGTGATCGCTGGGGGTGTGGTGGATTGGACCAAGGGCGTGAGTCTCTTCTCTATACTGGGAGCTACTACGACTCCGACACTACACACTACAGGCGTCAAAAGCGTAGACCATACCACGTCCAGCTGACGAAGGCGTCTCAAACCCAGGTCCGCCCCTGGACCTTCTTCGAAAACGGCATCGTCGGCCACATCTCCATGGCCCAACCCTTCGACCTCCCCCTCTCAACCTCCATCCACACCGCCCTCTCCCCCCCCGGCACCCTCCTCGGCGAAAACATATCCCTCCACTCCGCCGCAACCCTAATCTGCATCGAAGGCCCCCAATTCAGCACCCGCTCCGAATCCCTCCTCTACCGCTCCCTCCCCACCCACCCCCCCATCAGCATAATAAACATGTC
>JAABUL010002216.1_pt1 | contig 33010 bp, 31 predicted proteins | sample 5559151 | NCBI WGS metagenome assembly JAABUL01 (sample SAMN10711876, study PRJNA513368) | rock metagenome | isolation source: Antarctica rocks | place: Antarctica: Victoria Land, Pudding Butte sud | reverse complement strand
ACCGCGTCCGCACGGTCTCGGTCACGGCCGCCGTGAGGCTCGTGGCCGCGAAGGCCCAGCCGCCCTGGAAGTCGTTGTGCGGATTGTTGAACAGCAGCGCTTCCGTGCCCTCGTCGCGGAAGGTGTCCAGAATGCCCAGGCTGTCGCCGGGACTTTCGGCGAGCGCGATCTCGAAATAGGGCACCACGCGGTAGCGCTTCGTCGCCGTAGCATGGTTGCGCAGCTTGAGGATGCGGACGTCGGCCGGAGCGTCCGTGAAGACGAAAACCGTGAGTTCGATGTCGAGGTCGCGCCGCCTGTTGCGGAACGTGGCGGCACCGAGCCGATATTCCACGCTGTGGGCGGCGTCCGGGCGTCGGAACGGCACGAAGCCGGCCGCGTCGGCCTCTCCGGTGGCGAGGTCGACGACATAGATCACCTGGCCCGGCAAGAGCGTGGCGCCGGATTCGAAGCGGTATGGCGTCAGCGCGTTCTGGCGCTCGTTGCCCTTGAACGTGTGGATCTCGCCCTCGTTCGACAGCACGGTGCCGAAACCGGTCGGGTTGGCCAGCACGTGGGCCCAGGGCCGCGGTGTCGCGGGCGTCAGCTCGAGCTTCGTGTCGGTCGCGAAGCGGAACGGCCAGGTCTCGGCCGGGGGCACGGGTCCGGGCGCGATGGCGCGCTTGCGGCGCAGCATGGCACGGAACTCCGCCTCGTCGGGCGCCGGCCGGCCGAATTCATGCGCGATGACGCGCGCCGCCGCTATCTCGTCGGCGGCCCGCCCGGTGAGCAGCAGGATCTCGCATCGTCCCTTGGCGGGCAGGTCGACCGAGATCGTGAGGCTCGCGGCTGGATCGAAGGTGTAGAGCGAGCCCTCGTCGTCGGGGGGACGCCGCGTCTCGCACCCGAGGCCGCGCGGATCCCTGAGGCCGCCTGGGCCGATGAAACGCGAGCGAGAATCGTCGTAGCCGACGAGCCGTGCTCCTGGGCCGAGCGACGCCGCGTGGAAGCAGGTCTCGTGGGACATGCGATGCGTGGCGGGATCGCGCAGCAGCCGGTTGCGGGCCAGCACGGCATCGAGCGACGCGACGAACCAGCTCTCGACGTGCATGGCGTTGAAATCCGGGTCGCGCAGGTAGGCGCCGATCTCGTGCACCGCCAATTCGCGATAGCTCGTCAGCTCGATGCGGCGCGGCCCGTCGCCGAGGTTGGTCAGCACCAGCCGGGCATATTCGAGCGGTGCGTTCTCGGCGAGGCTGACCCGCGCCTCGACCCGGATTCCCGACACGCTGTTGCGCATCAGGATGGTGGCCGGGTCGGGCTGGCTCACGGCATAATCCGGGCCGGCCCGGCGCATCGGCTGGAAACCCAGGCTCCAGGTGTCGTGATGTCCTGCGGCGAGGATGCCGCGCGGCCCGAGGCCGCCCGCGTCGCGCAGGAACAGGAACGGGCCCCGCAGGTCGAGGGGGTCGAGCGGGCGGCGCGTGATATCGATCCCATGGCTGGCCCGCACGACGCCGGACACGGCCGTGTAGCCGCGCCCGTCGCTGCCGATCTCGGTCGTCATGCAGCCGTTCGACAGGGAGAAGAGTTTGGGGCCTCGCACCATGCGGAGCGGCACGCCGGGTCTCGCGGGCGCGTCGGACGCGCGCGCGCCGTTCCAGCGTCGGGCGATGGCCCGGAACGCCACGCCCCCCACCACCAGGGCCAGTCCGTAGACCGCGACCACGCTCCACACCGCCCCCGCGACCGGCGGGGACGCGTTGCGGATGGTCTCGGCGCCGGTCCAGGCCTGGTCCCAGGCCGGGCCGTGCGGGATGTAGAATGGAATGAGGAGTGGCGCCCAGGTCGCGAAGCGTCGGATGCCTTCGGGGATGATGCGGGTGCGGCCGGCATGGCCTGCGAACCGCGCCGCCGCCTCGTCGGCGCGGTCGCCGCCGATGAAGGTGAGATTGACCAGCGTCGCGACCCTGAGCCCCATGTGGTCGAACCAGATGAGCACGCGCAGCCAGTCATAGGCCAGGAGCCCGGTGAAGATCGCGAGGCTCCAGGTCTTGAAGCCCCCGTCGGGCAGAAAGAGGTTGGCGACCGTCGCGGCACCGGTCCGTACTGCGCCGTCCTGGTTGTACCAGGACGGATCCGGCGACTGGCGCAGGAAGGAATTGATGACCGGCGCCATCCAGAGGCCCCAGCGCAGCACCCTTACGGCCTGCTCGACGAGGTTCTCGAAACCACGGGCGCTGACGAGCTGCTTCAGCGGTGCCAGCGAGCGCTGGAACAGGGCCGCCAGCACGAAGAAGTTGATCGAGAACAGAGGCGCCGCGATGCCCCAATTGACCACGCCGGACAGCGATTCGTTGAAGAACAGCCGCACCCCGTTGCCGCTCGGCCCGAGGTCGATGGTGCCGTATTTGTTGAACAGCGGATAGATGGTGAAGGGCTCGATATGGCGGCCCGAAGCGGCGTAACCGAGGTCGGCGTAGCTCCAGAACTTGGTCGCCACGACCGTGATCTGCGGGGCGTCCAAGTACCAGGCGATGGCGCCCGCCACGACGCCGCCGAGCAGCAGCCCGAGGGCGTAGACACGCCAGTTTTCCCCGACGACCCGCCGGCCCCGGGCCAACTCGGCGATGTCGCAGCCGAGGTCGACGCCCGCATAGGCGGCAGCGCCGAGCGCGAAACCTGCCACGAAACGCGCGACCCCGCTCTGGCCGGGGAGATCCAGCATGAAGGCGAGCGCGATGCCGAAGCCCACGACGGCCCCGCGCAGGTAGGAGCGCGGATCGCGGTAGCTCGCGCGCAGCCGGCCGAAGAACGGCGGCGTGCCGTCCGCGCTGGCGATGAGTGTCTGGGCGAGCGGGAACAGCAGCGCGCCACCGAGGAGCCCCGGCCCGATCGGGAAGGCCTGGGCCAGGGGCACGATGCCCGGCGTCGACAGGATGGCGTCGAGCCCCACGACGATTCCCATGAAGACGCCGCCGTAGATGAGGCCCTTGGTGGCGCCGCTGTGCCATTGCCCGTAAGCGGCGGCGTAGGTGGGTGGGGTGCCGTTGAGCGCGTCGATGGCGAGTCCGGTGACGATGTAGACGATCGCCCAAAGCCCGGCCTGTGCAGTGGCGGCGGCCGCGACGGCCACGATGGCCCGGATGGCCGAGGACCAGCCGAGCAGCACGGGCAGGTCGGCCATGTGGGGCGCCATGACGGCATGGAGGGCCGCGCCCAACAACAGGGCGTGGAAACGCCAGTCGCCCGTGAGCCTCCCGGCCACGAGGAACCGGAACAGGCCGAGCGCCACCTCGCAGAACGCGAACAGCACGGCGCTTCGGCCCACCACCAGATTTACGGGCTCGGGCAGTCTGACGCCGAGCGTCACCATGCCGCCGAGGTCATGCATCATGCCGCCGTTGCCGAGCGACAGGACGAGGTTGAACAACAACGGTAGCAGCAGGAGGGCCGCGCGCTCCCGCAGCGCCAGGCCACGGCCGCCCTCGACGGCCAACGCCATGCTGGCGGCCGCGTAGATCAGCACGGTCACGACCGAGCCCGTGGACGTCATGGTGAGGAGGTCGGACCATCGACCGGGGAGTTGCCACACCGCGAACTTCGAGTCTCCGGCGGCCGCCAGCAGGCCCAGGACGACGAGATCGGACGCGACCGGCATCCAGCGGTCGGGCAGACCGGCGAGCCGTCGCGCCAGCAGCAGGCTCCAGGCCCCGAAGCCGGCCGTCAGCACCGTGGGGAGGGAGCCCGGCAGCGGCAAGGCCGGCACCACCAGGGCCGCGAGCAGGAGGACGGCGGTGCCGATCTGCTCGGCCCCGCGCGAGGTGGCAGGAGCTGCCGCGGCCAGTCTCGAATCCATCCAGTACCCCCGTGGCCGCGGCGGCTGCGCCCCGTGTGGAACCGATTCGGCGCCGCTCGAGCCGAAGACCGCGTCGCTACGCTAACCGCACAATCCCGGGTAGTGTCCTAATTTGAATTTACGCCAGGATCTCGCCAATTGGCCCGAGTTCGTAAGGGCCGACCGGGTTCCTGGCTCCTAAGCGGATCATCTCAGCCGCGCGGGGATAGTAGCCGTATTGACCCATGTAGTCGTCGCTCGCCGCGAGCGCTGCTATTGCCCTGCTGCAAGTTGCTGCATCTATCTCAGGAAGGATGATGCGGTCGATCGTGTCACGAAGGCTTGTCACCACGCCTATCACGGCCGACCGCTGTTGTTCTGTAAGAGATTGGTCAAAGCAGGCAATATCGACAAAGCGCCTGTGCATGGACAGATGCTGATGCAAAACTATCAGTTTGTGGCCGTTCGTATGAAGCCGCTCAACCTCGACGATCATCTCGCCTGCGCTTAGCTGCTCGTAATACAAATCGAAGTCGTGGAGCAGGGTAAGCGCAGATAAATCGCTATCAGAGAGACGCATAGGCTGAAAACCTAGAGGCTTGTCCGTTCAACCAAATCCTGAAGCGACCATAGCCGATCGGACACCCCGGCCGCCATAGCCGGTGTGACCCGGTGCTTCGAATGGATCCGCACAAAATTGTAGTGCGCGAAGTGAAGTCCCACGGCCGCCTGCAAGTTCTCCACCTTTTTGCTGAAAGCGTTCGTCAGGCGGGTAAACCGCCTCATGCTCATTCGCATGGTGAGGTTCTGCCGCTCGATGAGGCTTGTCGAAATGTGCTTCCAATCGGGACCGCCTTGGACCACCTTCCTCTCGGCTCTCACGACCTGAGGCGGGCTGTAGCGGCCAGCTCCGGCATTCTCGGCTTCGTATATTTTTACCACCTGCCCGTAGTCGATATCCGCCCCGAAGGCTTCTTCGGTCGCCTCGACATAGGCCGCAAGGGCATCGGACGATAGCTGCACACGGTTCGCCAACCGGCCGGCGAGGTCGCCCATGAAGGCCTTGGCGGTCGGTAGGTCGCGCTTGCCAATCCGGTATGTCGGCACGAGCTTGGTGTCGGCGTCCAAGGCCACGAAGGTCCATTGATCGCCAACGCGCAAGGCATCATCGCCAGGCACCACCTGGCGCTGCTTCTTTTGCACATAGGTCCAGATTTCATCGACCTGCAGCCGCTCGCACGGCAGCTCACGCATTTGCTCATCCATGAGGGCCGCACAGCCCGTCCCGACCTCGACAAGGAGGCGCATCACGGTATCGCGGTGAATGCCGGTCATGCGCTCGGTCGAACGGATAGAGTTGCCTTCCACGAGGCAGCCGATGGCTTGGGTGCGGCGGTCGAGAGAAAGGCGGTTCATGGGCGTTGGCCTTGATGCACGTTGGCGTATGCACTATGATTGACAAACTGGCGTCTGTCAATCGGAGTGCATACGGTGAACTTCAAGGAAGCAACAGACCAGCTTTTCGCTGGAGTGAGCCATACCGAACTTGCCGCCTCTTTAGGGGTATCGATCGCGTCAATACGCCAAGGACGTTTGTCATCCTCTGCGAAGGCACACAGAGCGGCCCCCGCAAACTGGAAGGACGGTGTCGAACGGCTTGCACGAGAGCAGATCCGACGCTGCGAACATCTGCTAGCAGCGATCAACGGGCCCCGAGCCATAGAACCGAACAATGAGGTTCGGACGGCAAAACCCGTCCGCGTGAGCCCGCGCGGACGGGTTTTGGCGACGGAGTAGCTCAACATGGCCGAGGCCTTCCGATCAGAAATTCGCCACAGCGAGATCCGAGATTTGTTATCACGAGTTAAAAAACATGATTTTGGGAGGTATCTGCGGCGTATTCGTCTAACAAAGGTGCGAGCATTTGAAAATGAAGTTGTGGAGTTCGATTTTCCTGTCACAGCTCTTATTGGAACCAATGGGGGTGGGAAGTCGACCGTCCTTGGCGGTTCTGCTATAGCCTATAAGATGATAAAACCCGCTGTGTTCTTTCCGAAAAGCTCCTTGGGCGACGACTCTATGTCTAGCTGGAGCATCGGGTATGACATAATCGACAAAGAAAAAAGCCCAAATCCGATAGCACGAAATTATCGTTTTAAGAACTACCGGTGGGTGAGAGATGATGTTGTCGACCGTACAGTTCTAAATTTCGGCATAACGAGAACTGTGCCGGCTGGAGAGCGGACCGAATTTAAGAGAATTGCCTCAGCGAAGTATAAGTTCTCTGGAAAGAGGAACGATTTGCTCGCAACCGTGAAGGAACAAGTTGCGCGGATTCTCGGCAAGGACATAAGTTTTTTCCAACGTGCCGAAATCAAACAGGATCAGAGTTTCTATGTGGGTGGGGATGGAAAAATAAGCTATTCAGAGTTCCACTTTGGAGCCGGAGAGTCGTCGGTCATAAGGATGGTCACAGCTATTGAAGCAGCACCTAAGAACTCTCTAGTCCTTATCGAGGAAATAGAAAACGGACTGCATCCTGTTGCTGTGCGTAAGATGGTTGAATATCTTATAGATGTTGCCGCACGAAGATCGATACAGGCGATTTTTACGACTCATTCAGAAGACGCGCTTCTTCCGCTTCCCCCTGAAGGAGTTTGGTACTCAATAAACGGCAAGATCCGGCAGGGACGTATCTCTATCGAGGCTCTGCGCGCCATCTCAGGACGGATTGAGCAAAACCTTGCGGTATTCGTTGAGGATGATTTCGCGAGGGATTGGGTCATCTCAATCATCAGAGACAAATTGCCGGAACTGTTTGATCAAATTGGGGTATACGCGGTAAGCGGCGAGGGGCAAGCTCATCACATCCATAAATCACACAGCAAAAATCCCGCTATATCTGCAAACTTAAGGTCGATATGCGTTCTGGACGGTGACAGTAGTAAGAGCGAAGACATACCGGCGGGAATTATGAAGTTGCCTGGCAGGAAACCCGAGACAGAGGTTTTTGACTTTGTCCGTAATGGAATTGAGATGCTCTCAATGCAACTCGCTGCTGGCTTGCATCTTTCGACGGAAAAAGAAGAGCGGGTCAAGTCTGCCGTGAAAAGTGTCGCGATAAGTAACAGAGATCCTCATCTCCTTTTCAATCAGGTGGGCAGACAAGTAGGATTAATACCAGAGAAAATTGTTTCGTCGGCATGCATTGGGCTTTGGATATCCGGCAACGATGCTGCGGCAGTAAGTGTATCAGATTTTGTGAAGGAGCATGCTTTGCTGGCGATGAGCAATGAATGACGCTGAGATCAACAATCTCTGTCTATGCATAGAGACCCAGCACGGCGGCACCGCTCGCTTCCGCGAGGTCGTTTCCGTATCTGAAACCTTCAACGGCCAGCCGGTATGGGAAGGCGAGGTCCACGTCTTCGACCTGGACGATCACTCCAAGGCCACGCGAGCCTATGCGTGGTCGTCACCGGTGGACGGCAGTGACCGGAGGCGGTTCTATGCCGTGCTGCACCTTGGGCCGATACGGTCGGCTCGGGATGCAGTAAGGGCGGCTATCGTGGCGGAGCATCGGACTTCAAAATGGTAGCCGTGCGGTACACGATACGACGTACTGCTACGGAGAATGTGAACATCTCGCTACCAGATATCCGGGCTTCGGCCGTTGCGTCAGGCGCTGCCATTACCATCCACTCTATAGACCCGAATGGAGAGTTTGAGATTGAGGTCGGCGGTACGGTTTCCGCGATCGATAGAATGGAAAGCCTAGGCTACCTCAACTTCCCTCGACTTCCCCACCCGTACGATCAAGAATCAAATTAGGACACTACCCAATCCCGTCATGGGGAAGCCGGCCGGAGCCGCCACCCACGCTCCAAGCCTGTGATGCGGGCAAGGCAGCGTTGCGTGAAACGGGGGGTATGGCGCCCCGAAAAGGTCGCGCCGGGACGCTAGGCGAACTGGTGCCCGCGACACATGTCGGCTCACGGCGTTCGATCGTCTCAGGGGTGAGATCGTCGAACTCCGAAATCGGAGCCGTCTCTCCGTAGCGCAAGCCGGCCAAGAAACGAAGGATCGCCGCCGCTGATTCGCCGGCCGCGTCCGTGACCCTGGAAAGCCTCAGCATGACGGCCGTCGCCGCTCCCTATTGCCCCGCCAAGCCCGGCATGGGGTTCAAGCAATTCGTGGCTCTGATCGCCGCCCTGATGGCGGTGAATGCGCTGGCGATCGACTCCATGCTGCCGGCCCTGCCCGTGATCGGCCACGCCGTGGGGGTGTCGGACGAGAACCAGCGGCAGTGGATCGTCACGGCCTATCTCCTCGGTTTCGGAGCCGCGCAGATCGTCTACGGTCCGATCGCCGACCGCTTCGGCCGCAAACCCGTGCTGCTGTTCGGCGTGGCGGCCTATGTGGTGTTCAGCACCGCCGCAGCCTTCTCGACGACGCTGCCCATGTTGCTCGTGGCACGCGTGCTGATGGGGGTCGGGGCGGCCGCGACGCGGGTGCTGGCCGTGTCCGTGGTGCGCGACTGCTATAGCGGCCCCGCCATGGCGCGCGTGATGTCGCTGGCCTTCATCGTGTTCCTGGCCGTGCCGATCCTGGCGCCCTCGATCGGCCAGATCATCATGCTGTTCGGGCCCTGGCGATGGATCTTCGCCGCATTGGCGATATTCGGCTCGGCCGTGCTGGTCTGGACGGCCGTGCGGCTGCCCGAAACCCTGCATCCGTCGGACCGGCTTCCCTTCGCGCCGGCCCGGGTTTTGGAAGCCTTCCGGCTGGCGCTCACGAGCCGTATCGCGGTCGGCTACATGCTGGCCATGACGCTGGTTTTGGGCTCGCTGTTCGGCTTCATCAACTCGGCTCAGCAGATCTTCGCCGACACCTTGTCGGCGCCCCGCCTGTTCACCTCCGTGTTCGCCTTCATCGCCGGCTTCATGGCGCTCTCGTCCTTCCTCAACGCCCGCATCGTCGGGCGGCTCGGCCCGCGCCGCGTATCGCATGCCGCGCTGATCGGGTTCACCGCGATCTCGGCGGCCCACGCCCTGGTGGCGCTATCGGGCCATGAGACGCTGGCGAGTTTCGCCGTCATGCAGGCCGGCGTGATGTTCTGCTTCGGGCTCGTGGCATCGAACTTCGGCTCGCTCGCCATGGAGCCCCTCGGCCATGTGGCGGGGACGGCCTCGTCCGTGCAGGGATTCGTCACGACCTTCGGTGGCGCGCTCCTCGGCTTCCTGGTGGGACAGCAGTTCGATGGCACGACAGTGCCGCTGTCCGTCGGCTTCACGGTCTACGGAACGCTGGCGCTCGTCGTGGTGCTGGTGGCCGAGGGGGGCCGGCTCTTCGGCGCGATTCAGGCCGGTGCCTCGCCCGCGGCCGCGGCCGACGCGGCGCACTGAACCACGCGACACTAGGCCTCGCAGGGCCGCGCCGCGGGCGTTGCGCCGTCCGGCCGCGTTCGAGGATGTCGGCCCGATTGCCCCGGCCTGGAGGAGCCGGTAAGACGGACATCGACCCTCAGGGACACGCCCGGGAGAGACCGCAATGGCCGCCGAGATCGCCACCTATCCGAGCCTCGAGGGCCGTACCGTGCTGGTGACGGGCGGAGGCAGCGGCATCGGGGCCGCCATCACCCGGCGCTTCGCCGAGCAGGGCGCGCGCGTGGGGTTCCTCGACATCGCGGTCGCGCCATCGGAGGCCCTCGCCCGCGAACTGACCGGGGCCGGGCACGAGGTTCGTTTCGTCGCGACCGACCTCCGCGACATCGAGGCGCTGCGGCGCGGCATAGCCGAGGTGCGCGAGCATTTCGGGCCCGTCACGATCCTCATCAACAATGCCGCCCATGACGAGCGCCACCCGACCCCCGAGGTGACGCCGGACTATTTCGACGAGCGCATCGCCGTGAACCTTCGCCACCAGTTCTTCGCCGCCCAGGCGGTGCTGCCCGACATGCAGGCGGCCGGCGGCGGTTCCATCGTCAATTTCGGCTCGGTGAGCTGGATGGTGGGCCAGGGCGGCATGCCGGTCTACACGGCCGCGAAATCGGCCGTGATCGGTCTCACGCGCTCGCTCGCCCGCGACTACGGGCCGTTCAACATCCGAGTCAACGCTATCGCGCCCGGCTGGATCATGACCGAGCGCCAGAAGACCCTATGGCTCACCCCCGAGGGCGAGGCCGAACTCATGCAGCGGCAATGCCTGAAGCGCCAGCTTCAGCCCGACGAGGTGGCGCGCGCCACCCTGTTCTTCGCATCCGAAGAGGCGAGCGCCTGCACCAACCAGCATTATGTGGTCGACGGCGGCTGGGTATGAGCCGGGACCGAAGCGTCGCGGCTGTATCCCACCACCCCTGGGAAGAACCGCCCCGGCGGGAGAAAGGCCATGACTGACGGCGCCCCTGCCTATGTCGCGGTCGACTGGGGCACCACTCGCCTGCGCGCGAGCCTGGTGGCCGGCGACGGCCTGGTGCTGGATCGCCGGCAGGCCGACACCGGCGTGCAGAGCGTGCTGCCGGGCGGCTTTCCGGCGGCGCTCGAGGCCGCCTGCGGATCGTGGTTCGCGGCCGCCGAAGCCGCGGGATCCCCCGCCCTGCCCGTCATCATGGCCGGCATGGTGGGGAGCCGCAACGGCTGGCGCGAGGCGCCCTACGCGCCCTGCCCGGCGGGCGTCTCCGAGATCACGGCCCGGATGGCGCCGGTCCCGGGTCACGGGCGGGACATCGGCATCGTGCCGGGCGTCGACTGCCGCTGGGCCGACGGCGCCTACGACGTGATGCGCGGCGAGGAGACCCAGGCGCTCGGCACGGGCGTGCGGGACGGCTTGCTGGCCCTGCCCGGGACGCATGGCAAATGGATCGAGATGCAAGACGGGCGGATCGCGCGCTTCGCCACCTTCGTGACGGGCGAACTCTTCGCCGCCGTCTCGGCCTCCTTCATGGCCCGGCTGGCCGAAGAGCCCGGCGACGTCGCGGCCGGCGCCGTGCTCGCGGCCGCCACGGCGCGTTCCCCCGGCGGGCTGACGCGCCAGCTCTTCCAGGCGCGGGCCCGGGTTCTGGGGGGCGACCTGTCCCCGCGCGGCGTGCGGCCCTATCTGTCGCGGCTGCTGGTCGAGGCCGAGATCGCCGGCGCGCTCGACCTGTTCGGCCGGCCCGGCACGGTCCATCTCGTGGCCGGCGAGCCGCAGCTCGGCATCTATCGCGCGGCCCTGGCCGAGCGCGGCCTCGCGGTCGAGATCCACGACGTGGCCGCCGTCACGCTGGCGGGGCTGACGATGCTGATGAACGCCAGGACCGTGCCATGACCGCCGAGACACCCTTCGAGGCTCATTTCAACGCCTGCTTCGGCGCCATGCCGATCGTGGCGATCCTGCGCGGGATCGAGCCGCGCGAAGCCGTGGCGGTCGGCGGGGCGCTGGTCGAGGCCGGCATCACCATTCTCGAAGTGCCGCTGAACTCGCCAGAACCGCTCGACAGCATCGGGCGTCTCGTGCGGGCCTTGGGCGACCGCGCCAGCATCGGGGCCGGCACGGTGCTGGATCCCGAGAGCGTAGATGCGGTGGCCCGGGCCGGCGGACAGATCGTCGTGTCGCCCAATTGCGATGCCCCGGTGATCCGCCGGACCCGCGAGCGCGGGATGGTGTCGCTGCCGGGCTGCTTCACGCCTTCCGAGGCTTTCGCGGCCCTGAAACACGGCGCCCATGCCGTGAAGCTGTTCCCCGGTGAACTCGTCACCCCGGCGGTCGCCAGGGCGATGGCGGCCGTGCTGCCTCGCAAGACGCGGCTTCTCGTCGTCGGCGGGGTCTCGGCCGACACGATCGCGGAGTGGCGTGGCAGCGTCGTTCAGGGCTTCGGCATCGGCTCGTCGCTGTTCAAGCCGGGCCTGTCGTCCGACGATGTCGGCAAGCGGGCCCGCGCCCTCACGAACGCCCTGCGCGGGTTCGCCGAGCCTGACCGGGATGGGAACGGAAGTAGGGCCCGGTAGTCACGCCGCGGATCGGCGCCGGCCTTTCGATCGCATTCGACCAGTCCGGGTCATCGCACGTCAACCGCGATCCCATGTGCCCGCGACCTCCGTGCCCGGGTTAACGGAGTTCCCTGTGTTGCGGCTCCATGCTGGGGTTTCGGATCGCGCCGCGGAGGGTCGGCATGAGGATGGTGAAGCTCGCGGTAGGCTGTGCCGTGGTGGCCCTGGCGGCCGGAAGCCAGCTGTCGCGCCTGCCGGTCGAGCGACGCGGCGAGCTCCTGTCGACCTTCCGTGGGCTCGTGGGCGGAGCTGCCTCGGCGACCCCGATCGTGGTCACGCTGCCGGTCTCGGCTACGGCCCCGGCCCGTCCGCTTCGCCCTGAAGCCGCGAGCCTCGGCCCGACTGAGACAATCGGTCCCGATCGCGGAGGACAGTTCCAGACCACGGTCGAGATCGACGGCCAGCGGCTGGCCGCCATGGTGGACACCGGCGCCACCTTTCTGTCGCTCAGCTTCGAGGATGCCGACCGCGTCGGCATCCGTCCCCTGCCATCGGACTACAAGTACCCGGTCAGCACCGCCAACGGCCGCGCCTTCGTGGCCAAGGTGCGGCTCGGCACGGTGCGGCTCGGCACCATCACGGTGCGCGACGTCACCGCCATGGTGGCCGAGCGCGGCCAGATGAGCGGCAGCCTGCTCGGCATGAGCTTCCTGTCCCGCCTCTCCGCCATGAAGGTCGACCACGGCCGGCTCGTGCTGGAGCAGTAGCGCCGCGTTCGCGCGTCGGAAGACCCGGGGCGACGACCACTAGCGGCAAGGCCTTGCACCAGCCTTCTTCCGAAGCACGGACGGTCATGACCGCTTTCTGTCGGTGCGCGGTTCCTATGCCGCCTCGAAGCGTGACAGCATGTCCCGTCGTCCTTGAAGGTAATGCGACTTTACATTACACTTCGGTCGGCCCGGAGGGTATGACGATGACGACGTTGACCGTCACCACGCGAGGGCAGGTCACCTTCAGGAAAGACGTATTGAAGCATCTCGGCATCCAGCCGGGTGGCAAGATCAGCCTCAATTTGCTGCCCGATGGCCGGGCGGAGCTGAGGGCCGAACAGCCGCAAGGCTCTTGGACGGAGCTACACGGGCTTCTCAAGGGCAAGGGCAACGGCAAGGGACTGTCGATCGATCAGATCAACGATGCGATCGCTGAGGCCGGCGCCGCTGCCGGCGCCAAATGAAGATCACCGCCGACACAAACGTCCTACTGCGCGCGGTCATGGCTGACGATGAAGCGCAAAGCAAACTCGCGATCGAGACGATGGAAAGCGCCGATATGGTCGCGATCAGCCTGCAATCGTTCTGCGAATTCGCTTGGGTACTCGCCCGACGGTACACCGTGCCGCGCGCCGACATCGCCACGGCGATCCGCAGCCTGATCGGGACGCGCAACGTCGTGGTGAACCGCCCCGCGGTGGAGGCCGGTTTGAGCGTGCTTGACGCAGGAGGCGATTTTGCGGACGGCGTGATCGCCTATGATGGCAGCTGGCTCGGCGGCGAAAGCTTCGTCTCCTTTGACCAAAAGGCGGTGAAGCTCCTTGCCGCGCAGGGTCAGCCGGCCCAGCTCCTGCAGTGATGCGCGGTGACGGTCGATGGGCCGACCAGACGTCCGGCAGCTTCGCGAAAGAATTGATGTCAGCCCGTCGGTGGTCGCTCGGCGATCGGCCGAATTCACCGCCACCGTCGCGAACCCCGGTCCATAGACTCGCAGACGTGCGCCAGCGACCCGCGTCACTGCAGCGGCGCGCCGTTCACCGTCACGGGGGCGTTGCCGCCAGCCGCGATCACCCAGACGAGGCTGCCGTCCGGCTGAGCTTTGCCCAGGTTCTTGGCCAGGACCAGGGGACCCAGCATCTGGCCCGCGCCGGGATCGGTGCCCGACGCCGCCTGCAGCGCCGCGATGGCCTTGTCGAGGCCCGTACCCGTGACGGTCACCTGCCCGTTCGGCGTGGGGCCGAGCGTCGCCCGGCCCTCGAGCTTGATATCCAGCAGTTTCGAGGTCAGGCGGCTCGGCGCCAGGGTCACGGTACCGCCGGCCTCGGGCCAGAACAGATGACGGATCTTCGCGGTCTGCTCCGGCGTGAGGCCCTTGTCGGCCTTGGGATCGAAGTCGTTCACCGCTTCGGTCGCGGCCTCGCCGGCATGGAAGCCGTCGACGCCGACCGCGAGCGACAGGCTGGTGGGGACGAAATCCATCGACCAGGGCGGCAACTGTCCACCGGGGACCGTGAGACCGTCGTAGGACAGCATGCTCGACATGCGTCCCGTGGCGGCGAGGCCCTGCAGGTCGATCCCGCCCGCGAGCTTATGGACCGAGAAAGGCCCGATCGGCGTCGTCACGGCGAAGCTGTCGAAGGCCGCACTCTCCTTCGCCGTCTCGGCGAACGGCAGACCGGCCCGCACCAGCGTCTTGAAGTCGTCGGCGGCTGCCGTGAGGCTGTCCCGACTCGGATGCGCGACCAGGAATGCCCAGACATCCAGGATATCCTTGACGTGGAGACGCTCGGCCCCGATGTCGATGGTGCTCGACGGCGACGCGTAGCTGATCGGCGTCCCGGGCCGCACCGGTGGCGGCGGCACCGCCGGATTGCCGATGCCGGGTCCCTCCGCGGCTGGCGGGGGCGAGGTGATCATGATGTCGGCCGCCGTGCCGGTCGCAAGGTAATGGCCCGACATCGAGACCGTACCGCCTTCGGCCGCAATGCTCTTCAGATCGAGATCGACCCTGTCGATCCGGCGGTCCTGAACCAGGTTGGGCGCTGTCTGCGCGTAGTCGTAACCCGTGTAGACCCCCTTGGATTCGCGGAAGGCGAAGAGCTTGGGATCGTAGATGCCGTCGAACGTCGAGGTAGCGGACTTGAATGTGATCGTCTGCTGGCCGGCATGCATCACCATGGGCGGAGAACTGTCGCTCGCGACCTTCCATGTCCCATCGTCGCGCGGCGTGAGCACCGTGGCCGACGTATTGGGGTCCATCGAGAGCCCGAAGCTTTCGAGACCCGTGAGCGCCCGCTTGAGATCGAACGTCACGGCATAGGACTCGCCCTTGGGCACGACCGTCACGCTGCCGGGATCTCCGGGGGCAGGGTGGCCGACATAGCGCTCGAACAACGCCGTCAGCCGTGCCGCCTCCTCCGGCGTCGCCGGTGCGGCCTGGGCCGACAGGAGCGGCATCGCCGTGGCCATGAAACCCAGCATCAGCGTCTTCGCCATGGAAACCTCGGGATGGGCCGCACACTGCGCCGGGACGGGCGGCGGACGGGACGGCCGACCATGGCCGCGACCGCGGCACCATATGGGCAAAGGCATGGCGCTGGAAGAGCCGCAGTGGGCCGTGCCGGGCGAGGTCCGATGCAACCGGGTGAAGGACGCCGCGTTGATGACGGGATGCCGCACGTCGGCTCCTGTGTCCCAAGCCGATCAAGGGATCATCGAGCCATGGCCAGGGTGTTTCAGCGAGTCGCGCCAGGTCGCGCCGGTCGGGTCGCCCTCGCAGGACTCGCGCTGCTGGCCGGGCTTCAAGCGGCCGCCGCGGCGGATGCGGGCGGGCTCGACTGGTTCTTCGCCTCGGTGTTCGGCGACCGACACGCTCAGCGTCGGGCCACTCCGGGGCAGATCCATGGCAGGGTCTCGGCCGGGTTCCGCGCTCGGTCGCTGACGGTCCGGCTGCATTCCGCCCAGCCCCGGACCGTCGCGGCCCAGGTCCCGATCAGACCCGGAAGGGTCTCGATCTACGCGGACTCCACGCTCCGTCCCGGCGATGCCGTGATGATGGCGGACGGGATCCACGTCTTCGCCGGATCGAATGCATGGCCCTACACGAACGATGACTTCGTCAGCTTGTCGGCCGCCCGGCACATGGACAGGGCGACCGCCAAGGTGTTGGCCGCGATCGATCGGCTGCCCCGCGGCTGAGGACGGTGCCGAGCGGCCGTGGGGCCGAGATGAGGGGCCTGGTTCGCGGTCGCGGGAGCGGTTCGACCGCGTCGTTGCTGGGCGGCCAGGACGCCCCGAGGGTCTGGCCGGCGTTGCGGCTTCGTCGTGGCCCTTGTAGCGTTGCCTGCGGTCAACCTCTTCAGATGCCCTCGGGAAACCAGCCCCATGCCTGCACTGCCCGTCCCCACCCTCTCGGACCGTCTCCGCGCCGGCGAGACGATCGTCTCGGCCTGGGTCGGAACACCCGCTCCGGCCGTGGTCGAGACCCTGCTCGGTGCCGGCTTCGACGCCGCCGTGATCGACATGCAGCATGGGGGCTTCGACGAGGTCTCGGCCGCGGCCGGGATCGCGGCGGCGGCGCTGGCCGGAAAGCCGGCCCTGGTCCGCACCCCGGTCGAGGCCTTCCCGAGCGCCTCGCGCGTGCTCGATGCCGGGGCGGCGGCCGTCATCGCGCCGATGATCGACACGCCGGAGCACGCGCGGCGCTTAGCCTCATTCTGCAAATATCCGCCGCTCGGCGCGCGGAGCTGGGGTCCCGGCCGCGCGACGGCTCTGAGCGGTCTCGCCGGGCAGGACTACCTCCTGGCCGCCAATCGCCTCCACCTCGCGATCGCCATGATCGAGACGCAGGCGGCGCTCGACGCCGTCGACGACATCCTGGCGGTGCCGGGGGTCGACGGGATTTTCGTCGGACCCTCCGACCTGTCGATCGCGCTGAGCCGGGGCAGCAGGCTCGATCCTTTCGCGCCCGAGGTCGACGCGGCGCTGGACCGGGTTGCGGCCAGAGCCGCCGCCGCCGGAAAATTCGCCGGGATGTTCTGCTTTTCGGGCCGGCAGGCCAAGGCCATGGCGACGAGGGGCTTCCGGCTCCTCACGATCGCGACCGACCTCCTGCTGCTCGGCGCGGCCACGAGGGCCGAAGTGGCCGACATGCGAGGCTGACTCCGGCCGAGGGCGCGTCACATGAGCCAATCGCCCCGGCACGACGGCCGCAACCGGGGAACCGGAGCCGCCACGTCGGCATTCATATGGGACATTTCGTGAACACGAGGAATGCGCCATGGCGGCCGACAGCACCGAACACAATCCGAAGCTCGACGAGAACCCGGGATCCAACACCGTGAAGAACCCGGACGATTGGACCACCGGGAGCGAGCCGATGACGGGCGCGCAGGCCTCCTACCTGAAGACGCTGTCCGAAGAAGCGAAGGACGCGGAAGGCTACGAGGACGGCCTCACCAAGGCCGAAGCGTCGAAGCGCATCGATGCCCTCAAGAAGGCGGCCGGCCACTGAGGCGTGAGGGCCATATGGCTCCGGAGTTCGCTCGAGCCAGGGCGGAACGACGCGAGGCGGCCACTCCGGCGGGATCGGCACGCCGAGGGACCCGAGGAGCGGCAGGGTCGAGGTCCCGGGCACAGACGGTACGTTGCGCCGCGATCGCCGCAACGGCGGTGCTGGTGGCCTTCTGCATCGAAAGCATCATGGTGTCCGCCGATATGCGGCGGTATGGCGCGCTGTCGAAGCCCTCTTTCGCTCCCCCGATCTGGCTCGCCATACCGGTCTGGACGGCAGTGATGGCATTGATGGCTGGGGCGTTCTTCCGCGTCCTGTGTCGTCCCGACTATCTGCCCGATCGGCCGGGCGCCATCCGGTCGTTCCTGATCATGCTGGCCGTGTCTGTCGGGTGGTGCTGGGCGTACTTCGTCGGGCGGCACCCGACGTTGGGTCTCGCGGCGGCGGCCCTGACGGCGGCGGCGGCCGGCCTGGCCGCGTGGCGTTTCGCGGTCATCGACCGGAAGGCAGGCTTCCTGCTGATTCCCGGCTTCGTCGCGATTCTGTTCGCAGCGCTGATCGAGCTCTCGATCTCGGTCAGGAACGGGTGAGCACGGACCGGGCACACGCCTGCTGGCGGTTCCCGGTCCATGCGAAAGTCGCGGGTCGCACGGCCTTGCCGAAGGCGGATCCGACCTCGGCCCAGGCCCTGCCATCTGACGCCGGGCTGCCCCGACGGAAGGTCACCCCTCGACCACGCCGATGAAGGGCAGCTGACGATAGCGATGCGCGGCATCCATGCCGTAACCCACGACGAAGAGGTCGGGGCAGGTGAAGCCGACGAAGTCGGCCTCGATCGGCACGGCCCGCTTGCCGGGCTTCTCCAGCATCACGGCCAGCAGCACGCGGCGGGCTCCGCGCCCGAGAAGCAGGTCGCGGGCGAATGCCAGCGTCCGGCCGGACTCGAGGATATCGTCGATCAGCAGGACATCGCGCCCGGCGACCACGGAATCGATGTCGCGCAGCACCGTGATCCGGCCCGACGACTCCGTCCCGGCCCCGTAGCTCGAGAGGTGCACGAATTCCACCTGGGGCGCGAGCCCCGCGCCATGCAGCGCGCGCAGAAGGTCGGCCGCGAACATGAAGGATCCCTTGAGCACCGCGACGGCGAGCAGATCCTGCGGCGACGCCGCCGCAATCTCGGACGCCAGCCCGCGGTTCCGCTCCGCGATGCGCATCTCGTCGAACATGGGCCTGATGCGCGGCTCGCTCTGCATGGTCGGTTCCGGGCCATTTTTCTGCTGGCGCATGTCGGCAGCAGCATGACATGGGCTAGCCCCCCGGGACAGCCTCCGCGACGCGGCGGGGCGCGGTCGAAAGCTCGGCGAAGCTCACGGCAAGATCCTGCCCGTCGCGCGGCGGGGCCGACAACCGGCTATGGAACAGGATCGTTTCACCGGGGCCGATCTGGGGCTTCGGCGCCGGCGAGGTCCAATGATAAAGTTCGCGCCCGCCCTTGTCGCGCACCGCGAAGCGCAGCGGCGGGACCGGCGTCGAGACTCGCCTGAGGTTGGTGATGTGGCCTTCCAGCGTCAGGACCGGAGCGCCGTCGCCCGTTTCGACGACCGAGCGGATCTCGCCGATCGCGAGGCCGCGCAGATTGACCGGGAGCCCCAGGATGGCGAAGAGCGCGGCACTCGGCGGGAAGGCCGCCACGGCAGAGTCCCTGCAGGCCAGGGCCGCCATGCCGCCCACGGACGACGCCAGGACCAGAGCGATCGCGGCCGCGGCTCCGAACCGATAGGGCCGGGCAGCGTTTTTCTGCGGGGGCTCACGCCGGGGTCCAGGGGCCGGGCCGGGGTGCCGCGATGGTCCGTCAGAGCGGGACGGCCCGTCGGCACGGGCGAAACGCGCTTCCGCGACGATCTCGGCACCGGGCTGTGCCGGGATCCCACGTCGGCGGTCCGTGGTGTCCGGGGCGAGCCGCGGTTCCGCGCCCGACGCGGAATGAGCCCAGGCGTCGCGGCAATGGGCGCAGCGCAGGATGCGGCCCCGAGCCAACATGTCGGGCGCGAGTTCGTAGCCGCTCGCGCAGGTGGGGCACCGGATCAGCATGGACCGCCGCACTTCGAAATTTGATCAGAGGTGGATGACGGCTCGGGAACGAGCCCGCCAGCCATGGGACCCCATCGTGGTTAAGGCGCGGTTAAACCGGCCGTGCTAAGGACTGCCGCGACGGGAAACTCATCCGGAGACGTGTTTGGTCCGCTTCGAGAACGTCGGTTTGCGCTACGATATGGGAGCCGAGATCCTCAAGGATCTGTCGTTCGCCATTGCGCCGCAAAGCTTCCAGTTCCTGACCGGGCCGTCCGGGGCCGGCAAGACTACGCTGTTGCGGCTGATCCTGCTGTCGCTGAAGCCGACCCGCGGCCTCATCACGCTGTTCGGCCGGGACGCCGCTACACTCGACAAGGACACGATCACCGGCCTGCGCCGGCGCATCGGCGTGGTGTTCCAGGATTTCCGCCTGCTCGATCATCTCACCACCTACGAGAACGTCGCCTTGCCGCTGCGCGTGCAGGGACGTGAGGAGGCGGCGTACCGGGCCGAAGTCATCGAACTCTTGCGCTGGGTCGGGCTCGGCGAGCGCATGCACGTCATCCCCCAGGTGCTGTCGGGTGGCGAGAAGCAGCGCGCCGCCATCGCGCGCGCCCTCATCGTACGGCCCGAACTGCTTCTCGCCGACGAGCCGACCGGCAACGTCGATCCGTCGCTGGCCCGGCGCCTGCTGCGGCTCTTCATGGAGTTGCACAAATCGGGGACATCGGTGGTGATCGCCACGCACGACCTTGCCCTGATGGACCAGTACAGCCACGTGCGACGCCTCGTGCTCGGCGACCGGAGGCTCTACGTCTATGACTGACCTCGCGGGCCTCGGCGCGGCGCATGGCGACCCCGTGGGGGACGCTCCGCCGCGGCGCGAGGTGCCGCTCGTGCCCGCAGCCTCGATCGCGGGCCGCGCCCTGGTGACCGTGATCGCCATCATGACGTTCCTGGCCTCGTTGGCGGCCGGCGGCGCCGAACTCGTCGCGGGCGCATCGCGCGACTGGCAGCACGACGTAGCGCGCGAGATGACGATCCAGGTGCGGCCCGTCGCGGGCCACGATGTCGATGCCGGGGCGGCCCGGGCGGCCGAGATCGCCCGCGCCGCGCCCGGGGTGGCGTCCGCCGAGGTCATCGACAAGGAGGCGGCCGAGAAGCTGCTCGAACCCTGGCTCGGCACGGGCCTCGACCTCGGCGACCTTCCCATCCCGCGCCTGGTCGTGGTCAGGCGGGGAGCGGGGGCCGGGCTCGGCGCCGGTGGGCTCGACCTGGCGGCTCTGCGCGCCCGCCTGGCCGAGTCGGTCGTGGGCGTCACGCTGGACGACCACGGCGCCTGGCAGGACCGGCTGTCGGCCATGGCCGACACGCTGGTCGCGATGGCGGTCGGAATCGTCCTCCTGGTCCTCACCGCCCTGGGACTGGCGATCGCCTTCGCGACGCGCGGCGTTGTGGCGGGCAATCGGGAGATCATCGGCATCCTGCACTTCGTCGGGGCCGAGGACCGCTTCATCGCCGGCGAGTTCCAGCGCCATTTCCTCCGCCTGGGCCTGAGGGGCGGCCTCATCGGCGGATGCTGCGCCTCCCTTGGGTTCCTGGCGGCCGGTCTTCTCACCGCCCGGGCGGCCAACTCGGCCGGTGCCGACCAGATCGAGGCGCTTTTCGGCACCTTCGCCCTGGGTCTGCGTGGGTACGGCACGATCGCGGCCATCGCGCTCGGCACGGCCCTGGCCACGGGGTCGATGTCCCGGGCCATCGTGTTCCGCCACTTGCGGGCATTGGAATAGCGGGCCCCGGGTGTCCAGGCGCGGGTTGTGCCTCGACATGCTCTGCCGGAAGCTCCATGTTAAGGCTCAAGTCACCATGGCTGGGCATAGTTCTGGAATGGACAGCGGGACCGGACGGCGGGTGAGCAGGCTCCTGACGGCGGCCACCTTGGCGCTAAGCCTCACGCTTGCGGCTGGTCTCGGGCTCGCCTGGAGTTTCGCATCCTTCCTCGACCGTATCGCGGTGAGCGAAACTCCGCTGACCCGTCATGCCGAAGGCGCCGTGGCGCTCACCGGAGGAGCGGACCGGATCTCGGACGCGGTGGAACTGCTGGCCGCGGGCCACGCCGACCGGCTTCTGATCACAGGCGTCAATCCCTCGACGACACGGGGCGAGATCCTCAAGCAGACGCCTGCCGCCCGCACGCTGATCGATTGCTGCATCGCGCTGGGCTACGATGCGGCCGATACGGTCGGCAACGCGGCCGAAACCGAGCGGTGGGTCAAGGCCAATCACATCCGCTCGCTCATCGTGGTGACGTCGAACTATCACATGCCGCGGGCGCTCGCCGAAATGGGCTCGGTCCTGCCGGGCGTCGAACTCGTGGCCTATCCGGTCATTTCGGACCATATCCGGGCGCAAGCCTGGTGGACCGACGGCCCGAGCGCCCGGTTCATTGTGTGGGAATATTGCAAATACGTCGCGGCGACGCTGCGGATCACCATGGCGGGCTCACCCTCGGAACCGATCGCTGCGGGTAGTGCGTCGCCGACACGGACGTGAAAGCGGCAGGGCTTCACCTTTCGTTAACCACGCGGCTCCACCCTGGAGAGCGGGGGACAACGAGGGTGGTACGATGGAATTGAACGGCCAGCAGAAGAAGCTCCTGCAGTGGGTCGAGGCGAAGCAGCCGGTGATCGGCATGTTCCATGTCATGACCGAGATCAAGCCGATGATCGACGGCGGCTTTATCGAGAGCCGGCCGGCACCGCGCTCCAAAGGACAGCTCGTGATCACGGATGCCGGGAAGGCCGCATTGACGCACTGACGGCGCTGCTGCCTGCGGCATCCGCATGGCGGCCATCCGAGGCGGGGCGCCGCGACGGCTCAGTGCGGCTTCTCTGCGGACGGGATCGGTTCGGCAGGTGCTCGCCTGCCGAGGCGGGCCGCGTCGGCCGACGGTCGGATTTGGCCCGCTGCGGTGACGCGGGGAGGCTTGAAGCCCAAGGCCGCATGGTCGGAACTCGGGTTCCTGACCTTCGAAGCCCGTCCGTTCTCGCGCATGGTCCGGTCGGCCTGGGGCCAGGACGGCAGGGCGTCTTGCGGTTGGTCCCAATGCACGACGGAGGCCTCGTCGCACCAGTCGAGGAGGCGCGGCATCGCGACCCTGTGGGAGCCGTTCATCATGTAGGCCCGCATGCTGTCGTGGCTGTCCCAGGCCGTCATGGTCCAGAAGGTCCACTTGCGATCGGCGAGGAGCGATCCGCCTCGAAACCCAGCCGCCTCCTTGACCTGCCTGAGTGAGCGCAGGGTGTGGAGGATGAAGGACGGCAGGAAGCGGAACGATCGGACCCTCAAGCGGGTGATGCTGACGAACGGCATGGTTCTCTCGCGACTGGACGGGTGATCGTATCGCCTCTTGGCGCCGCGCGCCATGGCGGGCGTCTCTGGTGCCACCGCACGCCAGGATCCGCGGCTTGGGCGTGGCCGTGCGCCGCTGCTTCGTGCCCTGCCCGGTCCTGAACATAGACATGGCCAGAGCCGCGGCCCGCGCGTTTGACCGCCCGCTCCGAAAGGCTACTTGTAGCGGGCCTACCGCGACCGAGAAGGGGACACGATGACACTGACGGCCTTGGTGACCGGCGCCACGTCCGGCTTCGGCCACGCCATCGCGCAACGGCTGGTGCGGGACGGACATCGGGTGATCGCGGCGGGACGCCGGGCCGACCGGCTCGCCGCGCTGCAGCGCGACCTCGGCCAGTCCCTGCTGCCGCTGACGCTCGACGTCACCGACGCCGCAGCCGTGGCGGCCCTGCCGGGCAGCCTGCCCGAGGGCTGGCGCGAGGTCGAAGTCCTGGTCAACAACGCCGGCCTGGCGCTGGGGCTCGACCCCGCCCAGGAGGCCGATCTCGATCAGCTCGACCGGATGATCGCCACCAATGTGACGGGTCTCGTCCACATGACGCGTGCGCTGCTGCCCGGCATGGTGGCGCGCAACCGCGGCCACGTGGTGAACCTCGGCAGCGTGGCCAGCAGCTATCCCTACCCGGGCGGCCACGTCTACGGCGGTACGAAGGCCTTCGTGAAGCAGTTCAGCCTCAACCTCAAGGCGGACCTGGTCGGCAGCTTCGTGCGGATCACCGACGTCGAGCCCGGCCTATGCGGCGGCACCGAGTTCAGCACCGTGCGCTTCTCGGGCGACGACGCCAGGGCGGCGGCGGTCTACAAGGGCACCGAACCCCTGACGGCCGACGACATCGCCGAGACCGTCTCCTGGGTCGTGTCGCTGCCCCGGCACGTCAACATCAACCGGATCGAGATGATGCCGACCTGCCAAGCCCCGGGTCCCCTGGCGATCAAGCGCCAGGACTGATCCTGCCGATCGGCCCGGCGCAGCCGCTTCGATCACCGGCTGTGCCCCGGTCCGGGAAGACGGCCGGAGGCGATGGATCGGAGAGGGACGGCTCGATCGGGGGCGGGGCGCCGATTTTCATTGGACTTGCCGGCGGTGTCCGGACAAGCTCGGTTCGGGGCTGCATGGCGGCCCCGGGGGAGGCGTCGCAGGTGACGGGAGAAGGCGCGATCCAGGCCGGCCGCGATCCAGGGGGTCCGCTCTCGGGCCTCCTCGTGGTCGCGCTGGAGCAGGCCGTAGCGGCGCCCTATTGCTCGTCGCGGCTGGCCGATGCGGGCGCACGGGTGATCAAGATCGAGCGGCCCGAAGGCGACTTCGCGCGAGGCTACGACGCCGCCGTCAACGGCATGGCGAGCTATTTCGTGTGGCTCAATCGGGGCAAGGAGAGCCTCGTCGCCGACATCAAGGACCCGGCCGATGCGGCCCTGCTGCACCGCATCGTGGAGAAAGCCGACGTCTTCATCCAGAACCTCGCGCCCGGTGCCGCCGAGCGCGCGGGCTTCGGCTCGGCCGAGTTGCGCCGCCGCCACCCGCGCCTGATCACGGTCGACGTCTCGGGCTACGGCCAGGGCCATGCCTATGCCGAGATGAAGGCCTACGACCTCCTGGTCCAGGCCGAGACGGGCCTGGCTTCCGTCACGGGCCACCCGGCCGGGCCGGGCCGGGTCGGCGTCTCGGTCTGCGACATCGCCTGCGGGATGTCGGCCCATGCGGGGATCCTCGAAGCCCTGATCGGGCGCGGCATCACGGGCCGGGGGGCCGGGCTCGAGGTCAGCCTCTTCGACGGCGTCGCCGACTGGATGAACGTGCCGCTCCTCTATTTCGAGGGTACCTGCACGGCGCCGAAGCGCGTCGGCCTGGCGCATCCCTCGATCTGCCCCTATGGGGCCTTCGATACGTCGGATGGGCACCTCGTGCTGATCTCGATCCAGAACGAGCGCGAATGGGCAGCGTTCTGCGCGGCCGTGCTGGGCGAAGCCGACCTTCTCACGACGTCCGGCTTCGACAGCAACAATGCGCGCGTGGCGAACCGGCCCGCGGTCGACGCCAAGGTCGCGACCGCCTTCGGGGCGCTGACCCGCGACGCGCTGGCCGAGCGGCTGCGCGGTGCCGGCGTCGCCTATGGCTTCGTCAACGACCTCGCCGACCTCCGTGCCCATCCGGCGCTGCGGCGCGTCGTGGTCGACACTCCGGTCGGGCCGGCCTCGATCGTGGCACCCCCGGTGATCCGCGACCGCGCGGCCCCGCGCCTCGGTCCGGTGCCGGCCGTCGGCCAGCACGGCGCCGCCATCCGGCGCGAATTCGCAGGCCCCCGAGCGGGCTCGGCGATGGCGGGGAACTTCCATCATGGCTGAGCCGATCCGCGAGGAGGACCTGATCGAGAGCATCGCCGACGCCCTGCAGTTCATCTCCTACTATCACCCGCAAGACTACATCGGGCATCTCGCCGAGGCCTACGGGCAGGAGGAGAGCCCGGCCGCCAAGGACGCCATCGGCCAGATCCTGCGCAACTCCCGTATGGCGGCGCTGGCGCGGCGGCCGATCTGCCAGGACACCGGCGTCGCGACCTTCTTCATGAAGATCGGGGTCGGGGCGCGCTTCGCGACGCGGCGCGCCTTGCAGGACCTCGTCGACGAGGGCGTGCGGCGGGCGTGGCGACGCGACGCCAATCCGCTGCGCGCCTCGATGGTGGCCGAGCCCTTGTTCGATCGCCGCAACACCGGCGACAATACCCCGGCCGTGCTGAACGTCGAAATGGTGGCGGGCGATGCCGTCGAGGTCCATGTCGCGGCCAAGGGCGGCGGCTCCGAGAACAAGGCGCGCTTCGCGCAGTTGAACCCGAGCGACTCGGTTGGCGACTGGGTGGTCCGCACGGTCGAGACGCTGGGGGCCGGCTGGTGCCCGCCGGGCCTGATCGGGATCGGGATCGGCGGCTCGGCCGATCGTGCCATGCTGCTGGCCAAGGAATCGCTGCTCGAGCCCATCGACATGACGGCGCTGCGGCGTCGCGGCCCGTCGAGCAGGATCGAGGCGATGCGGATCGACCTCTACGAGCGCATCAACGCGCTCGGCATCGGGGCGCAGGGCCTCGGCGGCCTCGCCACGGTACTCGACGTCAAGATCAGAACCTTCCCGGTCCACGCGGCCTCGCTGCCGGTGGGGCTCATCCCGCAATGCGCGGCCGACCGCCACGTCGCCTTCGCGCTCGACGGCTCCGGCCCGGCGTCCTTGACGCCACCGCCTCTCGACACCTGGCCCGACGTCATCCTGGCCGAGACTGCGGGCGCGGCGCGGCGGGTCGATCTCGACCGGCTGACGCGCGACGAGGTCGCGACCTGGCGGGCCGGGGAGCGGCTTCTGCTGTCGGGGCACCTGTTGACGGGCCGTGACGCCGCCCATCTGCGCATGGTCCGCCTGCTGGCCGCCGGCGAGCCGCTGCCCGTCGACCTCCGTGACCGGGCCATCTACTACGTCGGCCCTGTCGATGCCGTGGGCGACGAGGCCGTGGGCCCGGCCGGCCCCACCACCGCCACCCGCATGGACAAGTTCCTGGAGCCGATCCTGAGCCGGACCGGCCTGCTCGTCATGGTGGGCAAGGCCGAGCGCGGGCCGGCCGCCGTCGAGACGATCCGGGCGCATGGCGCCGCCTATCTGGTCGCGGTCGGGGGCGCGGCCTATCTCGTGTCGAAGGCCATCCGCTCGGCCCGGGTGCTCGCCTTCGCGGATCTCGGGATGGAGGCGATCCACGAGTTCACGGTCGAGGACATGCCCGTGACGGTCGCGGTCGACAGCCTCGGCACGTCGATCCATCGCGACGGACCGGCCCGCTGGCGGCGGCCCGTCGCCGTGCCCGCGGCCGCACGGCACGCCGCAGTCGAGGGAACCGCCCCATGAGCACCACGTCGGATCTGTCGCGTTTCGTCGCCGGGCTGACGCTCGACGCACTGCCGGCGGCCGTGGTGGAGCGGACGCGCCTGCTCGTGCTCGACCTCGTCGGCAATGCGGTGCGGGCCCGGTACGACGCCGAGAGCACGCCCGCGCTGCTGGCCGCCGTGGCGGCACTGGGGCTCGCCGAGGGCAGCGCGCGCGTTTTCGCGGACGATCGCGGCTACGCGCCTGCCGGGGCCGCGCTGGTCAATGCCGTGCTGGGCCATTCGCTCGATTTCGACGACACTCATGCGGCCGCGATCGTCCACCCCGGCGCACCGGTGATCCCGGCGGCTCTCGCGGCTGCCGAGATGGTGGGGGCGTCGGGCGCCGAAACCTCCGCCGCCATCGTGGCGGGCTACGAGGTGGCGCTGCGGCTCGCGCTGGCACTGCCGGCCGGCGCCCATTACGACCGCGGCTTCCACCCCAGCGCCACCTGCGGGGTCTTCGGGGCCGCGGCCGCGGCCGCCCGGGTGTTCCGGCTCGACGCCGAGCACGTGGCCTCGGCACTCGGCATTGCGCTGAGCCAGTCGGCCGGCAGCCTGCAGTTCCTGTCGAACGGCGCCTGGACCAAGCGCTTCCAGGTCGGCTGGGCCGGCATGGCGGGGCTCGTGGCCGCCACCCTGGCGCGCGAGGGCTTCAAGGGCGCGGCGGAGCCGATCGAAGGCCGGCATGGCTTCCTCAACGCCTATGCGCCGGCGCCCGTGCCCGAACGCGTCACCCGCGACCTCGGGCGGGTGTTCGAACTGATGGCGACCGGCGTGAAACCCTATCCGTCCTGCCGCTGGGGCCATGCCGGCATCGACGCCGCCCTGGCGCTCCGCCAGGAACTCGGCCTCGAGCCGGACGAGATCGAATCGGCGACGCTCGGCGTGTCGCGTGCCGGTCTGCTCCTGATCGGCGAGCCGGCCGCCAAGAAGGCGGACCCGCGCAACGTCGTCGACGGCCAGTTCAGCGGCCCCTTCGTGATCGCGGTGGCGCTCGGCACGGGACGCATGGACTGGGACAGCTACCGCCTGCTCGACGACCCCGCCATCCGGGCGCTGCTGCCCAAGATCGCCTGCAGCAACGACCCCGAGATCGAGGCCGAGTTCCCGGCCAACATGGCCGGCAAGCTGACGCTGCGGGCGCGGGGGCGAGTTTTCACCCGCACCGTGATCGTGCCGCGGGGCGAGCCCGCGAACTTCCCCGACGAGGCAGCGTTCCGCGCCAAATTCGCCGGGCTCGCCTGTGCGGTGCTGGGCGACGCCGGGGCCCGCGCGCTGGCCGACGACGTGCTGCGTCTCGACCGGCTGCCCGAGGCCGCGGCCCTGCTGCGCCGTCCCCGGGCCTCCGCCGCCCTCGCCGCCGCATGAGGCCGACCGTGACCCACGACGCACCCCTCCCGACGCCTTACGCCGACATCCGCCAGCAGGTCGCCAAGCTCTGCGCGGACTTCCCCGGAGACTATTGGCGCAAGCTCGACGCCACCCTCGGCTACCCGACCGCATTCGTCTCGGCCTTGACCGAGGCCGGCTATCTCGCGGCCCTCATCCCGGAGGATTACGGCGGCGCGGGCCTGCCGCTGTCGGGCGCCGCCGCCATCCTCGAGGAGGTGCAGCGCCAGGGTTGCAACGGCGCCGCCTGCCACGCCCAGATGTACATCATGGGGACGATCCTGCGGCACGGCAGCGACGCGCAGAAGCGGGCCTACCTGCCCAAGATCGCCACCGGCGAGCTGCGGCTCCAGGCCTTCGGCGTGACGGAGCCGACGAGCGGCACCGATACCACGGCCCTGCGCACCACGGCGCGCCGCGAGGGCGACCGCTACATCGTCAACGGCCAGAAGATCTGGACCAGCCGGGCCGAGCATTCCGACCTCATGCTGCTGCTCGCCCGCACGACGCCGCGCGACCAGGTGGCGAAGAAGACGGAGGGGCTGTCGACCTTCATCGTCGACATGCGCGCCGCGGAAGGCCACGGGCTCAAGGTCAGCCCCATCCGCACCATGATGAACCACAATTCCTGCGAGGTCTTCTTCGACGACCTGGAAATTCCGGCCGACAACCTCGTCGGCCAAGAGGGGAAGGGCTTTCGCTACATCCTGTCGGGCATGAACGCCGAGCGGATCCTCATCGCGGCCGAGTGCGTCGGCGACGCCAAATGGTTCATCGACAAGGCCAGCGCCTATGCCAGGGACCGCGTCGTCTTCGGGCGGCCGATCGGCCAGAACCAGGGCATCCAGTTTCCCATCGCCCGGGCCTACGCCAACATGCGGGCGGCCGAACTGATGGTCGACGAGGCGCTGCGCCTCTACGAATCCGGCGCCAATCCGGGAGCCGAGGCCAACATGGCCAAGATGCTGGCGGCCGACGCCTCCTTCGAAGCCGCCAACGTCTGCATCCAGACCTTCGGCGGCTTCGGCTTCGCCGAGGAATACGATATCGAACGCAAGTTCCGGGAGACGCGGCTCTACCAGGTGGCGCCGATCTCGACCAACCTGATCCTGTCGTTCCTGGCCGAGCACGTCCTCGATCTGCCGCGGTCCTATTGACGGGAGGCACCAGTGGAGCTCGACGTCGCGCATCTGCAGCAATGGATCGGCCGCAACGCCGAGGCCGATGACCTCGTCACGCCGCGCCTCGTCGCCGAATATCGCGCCACCTTCGCGCCGCGGCTGTTCGAGACGCGGGAGGGCGAGGCGCCGCTCGGGCTGCACTGGTGCCTGTCGCCTCCGATCTCGCCGATGGCCGATCTCGGTCCCGATGGTCACCCGACCACGGGCGGCTTCCTGCCCCCGGTACCCCTGCCCCGCCGCATGTGGGCGGGCGGCGAGATCGAGACCCATGAGGCGCTGCGCGTCGGCGACGGCGTGACCCGAACGTCGACGATCGGGGACGTGACCGCGAAGCAGGGCCGCAGCGGCCCGCTGTGCTTCGTCGCGGTCCGGCACAGCTACGCGACCGTGCGCGGCCTCGCCGTGACGGAGCGCCACGACATCGTGTACCGCGCCGCCGACCTCGGCTCGAGCCCGCGACCGGCGCCGTCCGCCCCGGCCCGACCGCGCCAGGCCGACCTGCGCTGGACGATCGAGACGTCGCCGGTGCTGCTGTTCCGCTATTCGGCCATGACGTTCAACGGCCACCGCATCCACTACGACCAGCCCTATGTCACGGGCGTCGAGTTCTATCCGGGCCTCGTGGTGCACGGCCCCATCCAGGCCACGCTCTGCCTCAACATCGCGGCGGAGCTCCTCGGGACGGTGCCGCGACGCTTCCACTACCGTAACCTGTCGCCGCTGACGGCGGGCGACGCCTTCACGGTCGCGGGCGCCAAGCATGCGGACGGCACGGTCGCGTCCTGGACCGAGAGCGCGGACCGACGGACCTGCATGGAAGGCGAAGCTTCGGCTTGACGAAAGCTCGCGCTTGGCGAGACTCCGGGGCGGCTTCGGCCATCGGCCTGCGACGGCTCAAGACAAGACTCAACTCGGGAAACGCCATGACCAGCTTCATCTTGCGCGCCGGCCTCGCGGCCATCCTGCTGACGGCCGGCGCCCTCGGCGCACGGGCCGACGATCCGATCGTGATCAAGTTCAGCCACGTCGTGGCGGCCGACACGCCCAAGGGCAAGGGCGCCGACAGGTTCAAGGAGCTGGCCGAGAAATACACGAACGGCCGTGTCAAGGTCGAGGTCTACCCGAACTCCACGCTCTACAAGGACAAGGAGGAGGTCGAAGCCCTGCAGCTCGGCGCCGTGCAGATGCTGGCGCCCTCGATGGCGAAATTCGGACCGCTCGGCGCCAAGGAATTCGAGGTCTTCGACCTTCCCTATATCCTGCCCGACAAGGCGGCGCTGCGGCGCGTGACCGACGGCCCAGTGGGCAGGAAGCTGTTCGACAAACTCGAGACGCGCGGCATCAAGGGCCTCGCCTACTGGGACAACGGCTTCAAGATCATGAGCGACAACAAGCCTCTGCGCGAGCCGGCCGACTTCCGTGGCCAAAAGTTCCGCATCCAGTCCTCGAAGGTGCTGGAAGCTCAGTTCAAGGCGCTCGGCGCCCTGCCCCAAGTGCTGCCCTTCTCGGACGTCTACCAGGCGCTGCAGACGGGTGTGGTCGACGGTTCGGAAAATACGCCGTCCAACATGTATACGCAGAAGCATTATGAAGTGCAGAAGTACGCGACCCTGTCGGATCACGGTTACATCGGCTATGCCGTGATCGTGAACAAGAAGTTCTGGGACGGGCTGCCGGCGGACGTCCGCGGCGAACTCGACCAGGCCATGAAGGAGGCGAGCGTCTTCGCCAACGAGTCGGCCCAGAAGGACAACGACGACGCCCTCGCGGCCATGAAGGCCTCGGGCAAGATCACCTTCGTCACGCTCACGCCCGAGCAGCAAGCGGCCTGGAAGAAGGCCATGGAGCCGGTCACGGCCGAGATGACGTCGCGCATCGGCAAGGACACGGTGGACGAGTTCAAGAAGGCGGCCGCGGCGCCGACGAACTGAGAACGGCTCCGCCCTTCTCCCGGCTGCGGGAGAAGGTGGCCCGCAGGGCCGGATGAGGGGCGAGGCTCAACTACGGGATCCCTCATCCGCCCGCTTTGCGGGCACCTTCTCCCCGCTGGGGAGAAGGGCGAAACCGTGCCGGCGCGGGTCGAACCGCATGACCCCTATCCACCCAGGCATCCCCATGCTCCTCCGCATCCTCGACCGGCTCGAGGAGACCCTGATCGCGAGCCTCATGGCGGGCGCGACCTTGCTGATCTTCGCGGCCGTGGTGCAGCGCTTCGCCGCCGGCACGACCTGGCTCTACCCTTACGCCAGTGCCATCGACCTGACCTGGGCGCAGGAACTCTGCATCTTCATGTTCATCTGGATGGCGAAGTTCGGCGCCGCCTATGGCGTTCGGACCGGCATCCACGTCGGCGTCGACGTGCTGCTGATCAAGCTCGACCCGGCGTGGAGGCGCGCCACGATCCTGTTCGGCCTCCTGGCGGGCGCGCTCTTCACCGGCATCGTCGGCACCATGGGGGTGCGGTTCGTCTACGGCCTCACCGGCACGGGCCAGACCACGCCCGACCTCGAATGGCCGAGCTGGGCCGTCTACCTCTGCATCCCGCTCGGTTCCTACCTGATGTGCTTCCGCTTCCTGCAGGCGGCCTGGCGCTTCGGCCGGACCGGCGAACTCGCCCATCACGACATCGGCCGCGTCGAGGGCGTGCCGGATGTCGCCGAAGCCCTCGAAGCGGGCCACACCCGATGAGTGCCGCCATCATCTTCGGCCTCCTGGTCGCCCTGATGCTGACCGGCATGCCGATCTCGATCGCGCTCGGACTCACGGTGCTGTCCTTCCTGGTCACCATGACTCACGTGCCGATCGAGAGCGTGGGACTGAAGCTCTTCACGGGGCTCGACAACTTCACCATCATGGCGATCCCGTTCTTCATCCTGGCCGGGACCTTCCTGACCCATGGCGGGGTGGCCCGACGCATGATCGCCTTCACGACCTCGCTGGTCGGCCACTGGCCCGGCGGGCTCGGGCTCGCGGGCGTGGCGGCCTCGGCGCTGTTCGCGGCCGTGTCGGGATCGAGCGTCGCCACCGTGGTGGCGATCGGCTCCATCATGCTGCCCGCCATGGTGGACCACGGCTATCCCAAGGGCTTCGGGGCCGGCGTCATCACGACCTCGGGCTCGCTCGGCATCCTGGTGCCGCCCTCCGTCATCCTGGTGCTCTACGGCGTGTCGACCAACACGTCGATCGGCGCGCTGTTCATGGCGGGCGTCCTGCCCGGCATCCTGCTCGCCATGGTGTTGGGCAGCCTCACCTGCGCGATCGCCTGGCGCAAGGGCTACCCGCGCATGCCGCGCGCCACGTGGCGGGAAAGGTTCAACGCGTTCCGAGAATCGGTCTGGGGACTGGCGCTGATCGGCATCGTGCTCGGCGGCATCTACGGCGGCATCTTCACCCCCACCGAGGCCGCCGCGGTGGCGGCCGTCTACGCCTTCGTGATCGCAGTCTTCGTCTACCGCGACATGGGCTTGCGGGACGTGCCGCGCGTGCTGCTCAACGCCGCCAACACCAGCGCGATGCTGCTCTACATCATCACCAACGCCATCCTGTTCTCGTTCCTGATCACCTCCGAGAACATCCCGCAAGCCATGGCGGCCTGGATCGCGGGCCAGCATTTCCAGGTCTGGGCCTTCCTGATCGTGGTCAATGTCGTGCTGCTGGTGGCCGGCAACGTCATGGAGGCGACCTCCATCCTGCTCATCATGGCGCCGATCCTGTTCCCGATCGCCAGGACGCTCGGCGTGGATCCGGTCCATCTCGGGGTGCTGATGGCGGTCAACATGGAGGTGGGCCTCTGCCATCCGCCGGTCGGGCTCAACCTCTATGTCGCGTCGGGCATCACCAGGATGGGCATCACCGAACTCACCATGGCGGTATGGCCCTGGCTCCTGGCCATGCTGGCCTTCCTGGTGTTCGTCACCTACGTGCCGTGGGTCTCGCTGTGGCTGCCCCGGCTGCTCGGGATGTGACCGGGGCGTCGTGGC
>JAABUL010002214.1_pt1 | contig 33055 bp, 30 predicted proteins | sample 5559151 | NCBI WGS metagenome assembly JAABUL01 (sample SAMN10711876, study PRJNA513368) | rock metagenome | isolation source: Antarctica rocks | place: Antarctica: Victoria Land, Pudding Butte sud | reverse complement strand
GGGGTTTTGGAAGGGTGTGGGGAGGGGGTTGGAGGGGGGTTTGGAAGGGGGAGGTGGGGGTTTGGAGGGGTTTGGACGAGTCTTAGGGGGGGCTTTGGGGTTGTGGCTAATGTGTGAGAGAGATTTGTGGAGAGAGGGGGGTTGGGTTTTTGTTTTTGGGGGGGGGGGGGAGTGTGGGTTTCGTTGGGTTAGGTGTGGATGTTGGTGTTATGATTACTTGGTTGATCGGTCTTATTGTGTATTAGGACTTTATCCCTTCTCCTGGCAAGACACTCGTTTCAGGGGTTTGCCAAGGCCTAGCGAAGATAAGAGGGACACTTCTAATTCTGCTCGATTACTATTGGCGCTGGTTTAATAGTGGAGGTTGTGTTTTTTTCTTGTTGGGTGCGTGTTTCCCAATGGGTGCGGTCACGTGCATGTTTACTTGATGTCATGATTGCTTGGTTAGTCCGGTTGTATTGTCATACATTCATGTATGTAGCCAGATATCGTCTATATTGCAGGAGTTTCCTGGTAGCTAGACTGTACATGCTTTCCCATCATTGCTGTCGTGCATTTCGCTGAGATTTGGTCATTCCTTTATGTACATAACCAGGTATTGTCTATGTCGCAGAGGTTCCCCAGTAGCTAGATCATTCATGCTCTCCCATCATCGCTGTCGTGCATCTCGCTGGGAATTTTTCATTCCTTCATGTACCCAGCCCGGTAACATCTATATAACAGACGTCCCCTCGTAATTAAGTCATTCATGCATTCCCATCATTACCGCTATGCACCTCGTTGATACCCAGACCCTCTTGTCCCTTTTGCCGCTCCTCCTTGGCCTTCTCAAGTAGTTTGACCACATTCCTTCGCCGCTTGCTGACCGCAATTTCGAGCGGTGTCTTCATGACTTGCGCATCTTTCCCATCGTGAGCTTTCAGTTCATAGTTAGCACCAGCGTCCAGCAGTAATTGCACTGCACCGGTCTGACCCTTTCTGACCGCGATATGTAAAGCTGTTCTTCCTAGACCATCTCGAGCATCTAATTCAGCCCCAGCCTGCAGCAGTAACTCCACATAGGTGGAATCCCATTCGGCCGCCATATGTAAGGCTGTTCTTCCGAGATCATCACGAGCATCAGGTTCAGCCCCAGCATGCAGCAGTAATTGCACCGCACGTAAAGCCGGTCTCCCAAAATCATCTCCAGCTTCAAGTTCGGCCAAAGCATTCGACAGTGACTGCAATGCACTGGTTTGACCGTTTTTGACCGCCATATGTAAAGCCGTTCTTCCAAGATCATCTCGAGCATCAACTTCAGCTCCAGCATTCAGCAGTGACTGCAATGCACTGGTTTGACCGTTTTTGAATGCCATATGTAAAGCCGTTCTTCCTCGATCATCTCGAGCATCAACTTCAGCCCCAGCATTCAGTAGTAGCTGCACTGCACCGGTATAACCCAATTTGGCCGCGATATGTAGAGCCGCTCTTTCATGATCATCTCTCGCATCAAACTCGACGCCAGCCTCAAGTAGTAATTGTATCACGGTCTCGTAGCCATTTCTTTGGACATAGCATCCTGTACGATACCAGTCTTCGCATACCACCGCATGCAGTACGGTGCTCCCATTTTCGTCTTTCGTGTTCACATCAGCCCCTTCCTTGAGTAACAGCTGTACTACAGCTGCCTCGCGTTTGTCTGCCGCCGCCATTAGTGCCGTCCTTCCATTGTTGTCTTTCGTGTCCACATCGGCACCTTCCTTGAGTAACAGCTGCACTATCGCTGTCGCGCCTCTTCTTGCCGCGACAAATAGTGCTGTCCTCCCATCATTGTCTTTCGTATTCACATCAACCCCTTCCTTGAATAATACATGTATCACAGCTGCCTTGCCTCTTTCTACCGCTTCGAATAGTGCCGTCTCCCCTCCATTATCTCTTGTATTCACATCAGCCCCTTCCTTGAGTAACAGCCGCACTACAGCTGCCGCGCCTCTTCTTGCTGCTGTAAATAGTGCCGTTTTTGCATCAAGAGCTTCCGCATGAACATCAGCGCCAGCATCGAGCAATAGCCTCGTTGTATCACCATTGTCTTCATCCGTTCCATGAAACAATGCCGTCTCCCCATGTTCATTCTTCATGTGAATATCAATCCCAGCATCAAGCAGCAATCGAACTATATCGCTGTTGCCTTTAGACACTGGCTTAAATAGTGTCGTGTTGTAACCTCGCCTAGCATTGACATCGGCGCCTGCCTCTAGCAACATTCCCACTATTGTACTGGAGCTGGAGGACACCGCGTTCCCTAACGGCGTCATGCCACGAGCAGTTCTTCTATTAACGTCGGCCCCACATTCAAGAAGCACTTGCACTACCAACTCATGACCTGATGCTGCGGCTAGCATCAGGGCGGTCTCCTGGTCCTCTTTTGCTGCATCTATCTGGGCACCCCTTTCGAGCAATAACTTTACTATAACGCCGTATCCACATTCAGCCGCGCAATGAAGGGCCGTTTGACGGAATGGAGGAGCAGCATCCTCCATTCGGGCTCCTCTATCTAGCAACAAAGTTGTGATTATTATCAAACCGTTAGATGCCGCCATGGGCAATCCTAAAAGAGCGTGTTCGCGATATGGGAGCAAACCTGCGGAAAATTCTTGGGCTCCGTGCAATATTGTTAACCTATCCTTGTTCTCCAAGAGCTGCAAGGCTAATCGCTGGACTTGCGAATTTTCCTCTGGCGTCCCTCTTGTATGGGCGCCCCAGTAAGTGCAAACGTACTGAAGTAGAGGATACTGATCTCGCATTTTAATTTTTTTGTTGGGTGAACCTAGCAAGGTAGCGTACCCGTCAAATGAGAGGTATGTCAGGCAAGACAAAGCAATATCAGTCTCAGCTGTGGGAAAGTGACCTATTCGAGTGCGTTCAAAATACTCCTGAGTCGTGAAGTGTACTAGACGAATTATACTGCTTTCCTCCTCGATCGTGACTAGACCGACACACACAGAGACAAGGAGATCTTCTTCTGTAAGTGCTTCTTCATCGATATTCATGGCATCAGATTCAATAGCTAGCGCATGCTGGACCTCTAAGACCGTCAATGGCCTTTTCGCGCATGAAATCCAAGATAGGACGCGCTTCGCCAAGGCCACGTCTTCAGTAGGCTGGCTGTAGATCCTGTGCATCGCTTCGTCATACGTGCCATTCAGCTCTTTAGGCAAGCTATGTAAAGCTAGACGAACATCGCGTTTGTTGTGCTTTTTCGCCAGAGAGTTGAGGTGTAACTGGACTAGCAAAAACCTTAGAACATGTCAACATCTCTCTTTTTACGTTCCTGAGGGATAGGAGAATTCCGGAGTCCTTACATTCCTTTTGCATTATTGACAATGGTCTTGATGATTGCATCATGCAAATTCTCATCGTTCTCGACATGGCGCGCTAGCCTGCGCTCCTTTGAAATCCGATAATGAAGATACCTCTCAATGTCATCATCAGACGCACGAATCTCAAGAAACATAACTTCATTCGAGTCATATTCGAGACCAGCAATGAAACGCGAAGTAATCATCAAATGTGTGTTTGGCTCTACCAGTTGGAAGTGCAATTCTGTCAGTAGGCTCTCTCTAACACCATTCGCTTCGGCGCATTCGTCTAGGGCATCGACAAGGATAAAGACATGAGTAAAGTCTTTGCTTTCTAGCCGTAAAGACGACGATAAGTCACTGAGTGAGGGACGGGTTCGTCGGGCCGAATGCTGCCGATACATTGTCATGATCCCATCGGAAATGACAGACTTCTTCCGTACGACCTGTTGTAGGAGGCTCCCAATAAGGTTTGTGGCTAATTGTTCATCGTGCTCTTTGTAGCTGTTGTAGATGTAGACCACCGCGGCATCTCTTGGCGAGAAACTCTGACCGAGGTAGTCTACCACGATCGATCTGCCAAACCGTCATGGTTAATTTTTATGCCTCAGACTGTGAGCAAAGGCTGGCAGAGTAGAGCTAATCATAGAGACACTTACGTAAGTATGGTTTTACCACCGCCAGCTAAGTCACAATTAGAGAATATCGTGTCTTTCAAGTATGAAAGTTGTAGTGAACTTACGAGGACCGGGGCAACATAAATATCGTTTGTCACCAGAAAGCCAAGACCTGAACTCTTCTGCTTCAAGCAGCCATCGTCCAGTGCCATTTTGGCGTCTATTGAAAACTTCGTTTTGTTTTGTTGAGAAATTGAGCGGAGAAAGCCAAGAGATGGCCGCTTGACGTTCTTCATCTAAGTCGCGCCCAAGAATAAGATTTTGATTGATGTTCAACTTTGCAACGGTCTGGGAGACACCGACTACGTCTTGGCCGACGTTACTAATGTCTTGCTTGATACTTAGAGAGAGTTCGCTGAATCGATCAGTTTCAAGCGCCTAACGCTCGTGAGTGACGTATTGACACTTACAAGTTATCCTCTTGGAGAGCAAGGCCTATCAAAGCCTTCAATCGCTCGATCTCATCTAGCGTCTCTTTGATGTGCTTCTTTTCAAGTGTCCACTTAAGCCTTCTCTGAAGATCCTTGACCGCTGACTTGGGTTTCAGTCTTTCAGCCAGATTTTCCATTGCCTGCTTATATTGGTTGAGGGGTCCCCCTTCACCACCAAGCGAAAGCAGTCTTCCATACCAGGCATCTTTGGGGTTTGCCTCCTCCATTCGATACTGTAGACTTGTTAGGAGGCCCAAGAGATTTGCTGCTTCTTTGACAATCTTGGCTCGGTCTTTGGGCGCGTCCTTGACATTGTTAAAGAATTGAATGGCCTGAGCAGTAGCGGTAATGATCTGGATAATACTGGCTGCCAGACCAACCGCGGTGACTGGATCCATATAGCTCAGCTCTGTGAGCAATTGAGGCTGCCGGGTGCCAAGAAATGTCTAATTAGGTAGCAAGCATAAGGCTGTGCCAGGATTTCTGCAAAAACCGTACTCTTACATCGCAAGGATGACCAAAAGGAGATACGAGTTTATCAAGAACGGCTCGAAAGAGTGTTCTGATAGGTGAATAGTTGATATATCTGCTACTCTTCGATTCTATGATAGCGCGCAGTGTTGTCGTGCGTAATGCCCGGATTGGTAAGGATGCTGTGGAGCCGCAGTGAAAGGAGTCCCCAGCGGCCTAAATTATGGTTGCTTGTTGAGCACGCAAGATAACGCCAATCCACGACGCTTTGAGGACAGATTCGGGCGATGCCAGCCTGATGATCAAATTGAATATGTTATATTGATACAAAATACAAAAATAGAGAATTACTTGTACAACCAGGTGGCCTTAGTACAATCCAAGTTCCTAGAAGCTCGTTGCGTATCAACCATGGAACATGTAGGATGCCAAATAGCTTGAGTAATGGAAGGGACCCAAGTGTATCGGTATCTGACCGGAAAATATTCGGGCCGTGCTTTAGTGGGTGTAGAGTCACGTGACCAGAGCTTCCACTGTGACGTACCAAGACGTCAATATCCTAACAGGACTCACGTTGTTAGCCTTAGTCCTCATGCTCTCTTACCGGGGAGGCTTACTAATACGTTGATAGCCAATCAATTACGTGTATTATGACGTAGCCTCCCCCCTATAGAGTATAAGGTTAAAATAACAGATTTTAGCTAATTAGATAAATCTTTATATATAAATCCTATAATATAAATAGGCTAAATCTTAATATATATCTTTCTCTACATACATCTATAAAAATCTTCAGCTGACTTTAAGTACTATAAGTGCTTAGGAGTTAGTTTTAGCAGGTTTAGTAGAAATATCCTATGTCGTCGCTTTTAAGGGATTATACATCGGCAATCTCGCGCGGCCGTATATTGCAACAATTTGCGCATTATGCGCTTAGATCTGGTAAGCTTATGTACCTACCCCTGAGAGCGATATGACACCGCATTTCGTGTAGCGCTGCTAAATGCGTATTTAGCAGCGGAAAATATTTTAAATAAATCTGAATAAGTAGTCCTACTAGGTAGGACTAATAGTAAGGGGTAGTAGGAATATAATACGGGGCTAGTCTAGGGCGGTACTCTACGCGTATATAAATTATATGAATTAATTGTATTTAAAATCTATATTACGCTAGCGTAGACGACGTAGCCTATATAGCCCTATTAAGCTTCCTAGCGCTAGTAGAAAATTACGGATTTAAGGCCTTAAATCTAGATTTTCTATATTTAGGATTTTTAGGCTAAGATAAAATTTATCTTTTGTTTTTTATTTTTTTTATTTATTTAGGCGGAAAAGACCGCTTTATATAGATTTAGCACATTTATATTTTCTATACAGGTTCCCAAGTTACTAATATTACGTACGCCGAAAGTATGATATAGTATACTTGGCCGGTGCGTATAGCAAGGAACGCTGTACTTAGCGTACTAGTATACTAAGTAGTATTACTTAGTTCGCTAAAGTATTAAGCTATGGAATGATTAGTATACTCAATGACTAAGTATACTAAGTATACCTCTTAGTATGGATCTCCTATATCTATATAGATGGCGATGTTTCTACGTAGATAGGAGCTTCGTACTTAACTCATGTTACTAACCTAGCTATCTCCTAGATACTAAATACAATACAATTATACTAGACTAGCCTAGTACGAAGCCTACCTACCTTATCCTTAATACTCCTCTCTAAGAGATCAACCCTAGACCCTAGTCAACTCTAAGATAATAGGGTCGTAACATTTTAAGTACCCTTAAGATAAGTACCTTAAGACGAAACCTTATCCTAAGCGAGTAAGGATAACGACCTCCTACTTATAATAAAGACGATAAAATCTGGGTTACTAAACTAGATATATACTATAAAGAACGAGATAAACTAGAGAAATAGTTATTATAAATATAATTATACTTTAAGTTTAATATTATAGTATAAGTCAAGTAACCCCTTTTTACTATTTCCTATTTAAGAGGGCGAGCCTAAGAGTGGTCCGCCCCTCTATTAAAAAGATACTTGGAAGACCCCGATGACGATGAAAATAAAGATATTAAAAGATAGATAGAGAGCTTCTTAAGGTTCCGCGTTAAGATATAACGAAATTTCGGACCTTCTAATAAAAATAATGTCGCGGTACGAGTAATATAACACCTTACTTAAAGGAAGTTAATAGTAGAATACTCTACGCAGTTTTAATAGTACTTAGCTTGAACTGATTAGGACGATAAAGCACTTATAACTATATATCGAAGAGGACTCAAGGCCAATATTAAAGAAGAACTTATGCGAGTAGAAGTAGGAGTAGTGATTAATGACCTTGAAACTCTTATAAAGACTATAACTGGAATTAATAACAGACTCTACGAGCTGGTTATAGAAAAACGATATAATAGCGGCTTAATAGGATTTCAGCTAAGTGGAAACTTCGGAGGAGGTTTCCACGTAAAGAAAACGATATACCGTGATCCCTATAAGTATATGCCTATAGAGCTCGACTTCACGTAATAAAAAGGAAGACCTAAGGGGAAGAAGTAGTATAATAAGGATAAGAAAGTAATACTTTACTATAACTATAATAAGCCGGGCTATATTACCAGGAACTATAGGTTAAAAAATATAGTGTAACGACTATAGTTAAATGTATTATAAAGAGTGCCACTCAAGAAGAATAGACCTTCAGAAGATCCGCCCAAGGTAGAATATAACGACGAAGAACTCGACGTAATCATGTGTAACTTACTCGTAGTATTCGATACGCCTAAGGTAGATATCAGAGAACTCCAGTAGCGATATAAAGAATTAGAAAAGGAAGTCATCAAGAAAGAAAAGAATATTATGTAGATAGAAGTACGACTTAACACTATTCAAGATCGACTAAGAGAACTGGACTCTGACGACGACGGTAAGGATTAGAAGGAAAAGCCTGATCAAGGACAAGGGATTAAAGGAGACTTAGACTAGGACTACTTAAGTACCAGCGAATTATTAGGAGAAGAAGAAGAAGCACTACGCTTCGGACTAAGTAACTCCGCACCTTGTACCTCCGCGTTAACGGATTAATAGAAAGATGACTCTAAGGAACGATTAGAATCTTATCAAGAGAAAGTTTTGGATAAGTTACTAATACAGGAGTATTATAATGATTTAAATCATCCGGAATATAGAGTCATATACTGGAGCGCTTATATAGATGACTATTACAAGACTCATTAGGCCGTATAGACTTATGAAGGACGGACGCCAATGACTCCCGCATGTAGACACCGTGACTGGAGAAACTGTTAGAAGTTAGACTGCACGTAGCATCTAGTAATAAAAAGAGGACAGAGTTTCTTTCCAGGATATAATGACAAGTAGCATTAGTACCTTTATACCTACCTTAGGCACGAGATAGATACTAAGGAATGCTACTTAACAGAATGGTACGTATACTTACACGACTAGTACTAGAAGCATATACGTTAAAAGAAGATTACTAAGTTTCTCCCCGATTCAGGAAAAGAGTAATCCCTTGTACTATGGGGAAGTATAAGGAGATCAATGTTATAACCCTAAAAACACGACATTTATACTCGACAGATTACGAGACACACGTGAATGTACTAGTATAGATCAATGGGACGAATACTATTATCATGATAGATTCTGGAGTAACAGGCAACTTCGTTTCTTAAACTTTAGTACAGTTAGCGGGCTTACTAACTTGAAAGAAGAAGGAGTCATATAGCTTATAAATAGCCGACGGGTTAGAACTATCAATAGGAAGTATAAGCGAGGAGACTACCTCGCTATACCTTGTAATTCAACGCCACTATAAGGAAATTCCTTTAGATGTAGTTAGGATAGCTACTCATCATATCATTTTAAGAATGCCTTAGTTAAAGAAGTATAACCTAGTAATTAACTAGAAAATAGGAGTACTTAGATTTAAGCGAACTGGTATTATTACTAGTATCCACCCTATACGCTGACAGCGGATGACGGTAGATAAGAAGTTAAACTGAAGACCGGTTGAAGTATATATTACTTCATCTTTAAAAAAGGATAACCTTAAGAAAAGAGGATCTAACTTAGCAGGTACTAGTAGAGGTTAGTAGGATCAAAAGGAAGCTAGAGTTCTTAGAGGAAATGATAAACCTCCTAATATCTTATAAGAGTATAAGAAATAGATATATCTCTTTATAAAAGAGATAATAGTAAAAGCTTTACTTATACACTAATCCTAGGATTATAAGATCGAACTTGAACTAGGAAAGGAATTAACGTTTGGACTAATCTATATATTATTAGAAAAGGAACTTATTATACTACGCGGGTATATTGATAAGAACCTTAAAAAGGGATTTATTCAAGAATCTAAATTACTAGCAGGTTATCTAATCCTCTTCGCTTTAAAGAAGGATAGGAAACTCAGGCTATACATTAACTATTAGAAGTTAAATGATATTACTATCAAGAATCGATATCCCTTACTAAATATCAGCGAGCTACAGGATAGACTCTCTTAGGTAAGGGTATTTACTAAGCTCGACTTACGAGGAGCTTATAACTTGATCCGAATGAAAGCCGGAGAAGAATGGAAAATTATATTCAGGACTCGATACAGATATTATAAGTACCTGGTTATGTTATTTAGACTTACTAACGTACTAGTAACCTGCTAAGTACTAGTTAATAATGTTATTCAAGCTTATTTAGATCATACTATGATCGCTTACCTCGATAACATTTTGATCTACTCTGAGTCTAAGGAAGTATATATCCAGCATATACAGGACATCTTAACCTACCTATCGCAAGCGAGATTACTCCTTAAGCCAGAGAAGTACGAATTCTATAAGGAATCAGTGGAATTCCTAGGATTTATAGTAAGTACTACAGGCATTCGTATAAGCCCTGAAAAAATCAAGGCCATCGCAGAATAGCCTATACCATACGATATGAAATCAGTCCAGAGCTTCTTAGGATTTATGAACTTTAACAGGAGGTTTATTAAAGGGTATTTAAAAATAGCCCTACTACTTATAGATATAACTAAGAAGGAAAAAGGATTTTAATAGGGATCTAGTTAGTAGAAAGTATTCACGATATTAAAAGAAGCCTGTTAAAATCCACTAGTACTCTATACCTTTTAAGTAAACGAACCAGCTCGTATTGAAACAGATACCTCGGATCTTGCAATCGGCGCTTGTCTATATTAGGAAAAAGATGGAAGATAGCACCTAATTACCTACTACTTACGAAAGATGTTAGTAGTAGAATAGAACTATAATATACACGATAAAGAGTTACTAGTAGTAGTATATACACTTTAAAACTGGAGGGTATACGCGGAAAGTTATTTAGAACTTACTATCTTCACGGACTATAAGAATCTCCTCAACTTCATAATAATAAAGGAGTTGAATCGGAGGTAGGTCCGTTAGTCTGAATTACTTAGATAGTATAAGTTTAAGATACTATATACCCCGGGAAAAGATAATGGTCGAGCGGACGCCCTGAGTAGGCATACCGATCATATGGAATCTAAGGATATCATAGAGAAGCCAATTCTCAAATAAGAAAGGGACGGATTGTTAATACTAGTATAAAGTCTGATAGCTACTACACGAATCACGGTCCAAGATATCGCGCTAACCCTGAAGGAAGGCTATGTTAATGATAACTTAGCTATATAGCTAAAGATTTAGTAACTAGGATAAGAGCTCCTCTAGTACAAGGGGAGGACATACTTACCTGAGAAGTATATTAAAGAAGTGATCTAAGATTACTACGATAATCCTTTATAAGGATATCCGGGAGTATCTAAGATAGTAGAACTCCTTCAACGAGAATATACGACGCCATGACTACGTGCGCATATTAAGAAATACATTAGAGAATGTATTTAATGCTAGTAGAATAAGTCTATACGCCACGCTAAATACGGGCAAATATAGTTTACACTAGTTCTAGACATACTATGGAAGGATGTAATAATAGACTTTGTCGTTAAGCTACTAGAATTAAAAGATCCAGTTACAGGGGGCACCTTTAACTCGATAATAGTAATTATTAATAAGTTGATAAAGTATGTAATCCTAATCCCCTATAAAGAGACGTACAAGGCATATTAGCTAGGATTCGTCCTGTTAGACAGGCTGATAAGGGATTATAATATACCGGAATCCATTATATTAGATAGAGACAGACTCTTCACATCTTATTATTAGAAAACTCTGATCGCTATAATTAGGATAAAGCTACGAATATCAACCGCCTACTATCTAGAAACCGATAGTTAGATAGAACGAACAAATCAAATAATGGAAGCGTACCTAAGAAACTACGTTAGTTACAAATAAGACGACTGGGTTTTACTGCTTCTTATAGCACAGTTAGCACTTAACGATAAAAGATTGGATATAACCGGACTATCTCCATTCTTTACGAATTATAGAAGACACGCCAATTTATTTCTAGAACCAAGGGAGGGTTCCAGGGCAGAGAAAGCAGTAGTGTTAGTATCCGATATGAAAGGACTATATAACGATATGTAGTAAATAATCAGTGAGGTTAATACTAAGACTCAGGAGCGAGTTAATAAGAAAAGAAAAATGTATCCTTAGCTAAAGAAGGGGGATAAGGTTTACCTCCATATAAAGAACCTGAAAAGTAAGAGACTAAGTAAGAAACTGGATTATATAAAAGTCAGACCATTTTTAATCAAGTAACTAAAGGGGGCTGTTAACTATAAGTTATAATTACCGCCCGACGCTAAAGTACTCCCAGTATTCCATATCTCTTTACTAGAGCCAGCCGACTCCAAAACGCCGCTCCAGGAAAGTTGGAAGTTCGAGGCTGAGACCGAAGAGTACGAAGTTAAAAGAATCTTAAACCAGTAGGATCAGGAATATTTAGTCAAGTGGAAGGGATACGAGGATTCAGAGAATACCTAGGAACCTATCGGACACCTTTGGAGTTATTAGACGCTTCTACGATAGTTCTACTAGGAATAAAGCCAAGGGCGCTCCAGTTAAAGTCGTCCTCCAACACGAGCTATTCAGACTCGACGTCCAGGAGGAAGTCCCCCGTATTAGGACCACCGGCCGAAGTTGCTTCGTCCGCCTCTAGATCCGTGATATTTCGGAGCTCGCCTTTAACCAGCTCCTGCTCCTTTCTCTCCAGTTAGTCTACCTCCGCTTGGAGCCGCGACCACTTTGCGAGCGCTTCACGAGCCTCCATCAATTTCTATTTTCGTTGACGCTTGAGCCTAAGCCATTATTCTGTAGAAAACGGAGCCAGATTATATTGGTACCTAGTACGAATATACTCTACACATTTCATCAATTACGCCCTAACGCGACATTTCTCTAGACGATTCCTATCCGCATAGTACTTATAGACACGCATGGTAACTATTAATAAATTAATCTTATCCACGAGGGCTTTCCAACGAGCAGTAGAGGAGGGTTTAGAATTTCGTTATGCAGGCATCGAATGAGAAGGAAGACAGGTTTCTCGGGACGAGAAGTCTTGGAGAGGGGACCTAGTGTTACGCACGCCGAAAGTATGATGTAGTATACTTGGCCGGTGCGTACAGCAAGGAACGCTGTGCTCAGCGCACTAGTATACTAAGTAGTATTACTCAGTTCGCTAAAGCACTAAGCTATGGAATGATTAATATGCTTAATAACTGAGTATGCTAAGTATACCTCTTGGCATAGATCTCCTATATCTATATAGATGGTGATGTTTCTACGTAGATAGGAGCTTCGTGCTTAACTCATATTACTAACCTAGCTATCTCCTAGACACTGAACACAATATAATTGTACTAGACCAGCCTAGTACGAAGCCTGCCTACCTCGTCCTTGACACTCCTCTCTAAGAGATCAACCCTAGACCCCAGTCGACTTCAAGACGACAGGGTCGTAACAACTAATATAGTATATAATAAGTAGGTTTTAGGAGCCTACTTACTAACTTAGTAGCTATTTACTTGTAGTAACTTAGGATTTTTAGACTTTAATAAATTTTTAATAAATTTACCTATCCTTAGTAGGAGGAGAAGGCTATAAATATACTATACTAGTATATTTTTAGCGTAGATTCTAATTCTAGAGTCTATTTTAAGATTTATCAATTAATAAGTGAGTTAGAGAGGTTTCCAGCTCCTCCCTTAAGAAATAGCTTAGCCTAAGCCTAAATTTTAAAAAACCTTAGATTAAAAACTACTAATTTAGTATCCCCGCGTAATTCAATTTCTTTAGATTTTTAATTTATTAATACCTGCTCGTAGTAGCTAATATAACTAATATAACTTATAACTTCCTCTCTTACTCTAAGTAGTTTAAGATTTACTAATATACTATTATTTATTATAACTATCTAAGTACTTAATCGTAGGCTTATTAGACCTTTTAAGTATACCTTTTTAACTTATAAACTCTATTTTATAATTAAACCTCCTATTAATATATAATATTTTAATCTAGACTTAAATCCTTATAACCTTAAATTTATCCTACCTCCTTATAAAAAACCCCTAGGTGAAACCTCTTAAAATAATTAATAGCTAAGTATCCTTAAAAAATTAAATAGTATATTATAAACTTTAAATAAGGTCTTAATAAGTAGTTTTATTAGGATAGTATTAGTTAGAAAGGTATACTTAAAAGATATCCCTATATAAGATAGAAATATTAAGAATAGGATAGTAATATTACTACTATATAAGAATAAAAATATAAGTATTTCTTATTATTTTATATACTCTAGGCTTAAGTAGCCTATTAAGGGACTCCTTAAGTTTAATTAACCTCCTAAGTAAGTAGCCTTTCCTATAATAATAATAATAAGATATCTTAGAACTATAGATATTAATATCTTAATAATACTTAGTAATAATATTAAAGATATACGCCTTAAAGTTATAAAAGAATTAGTGGACGGGTTCCTAAGTAATTATAAAGATACTAAGTAGTATAAATATCTATATAGAGCTTAGAAGGAAATTATAGAGGTATATATAGAATACGATAGTATATAGAGTAGGTATAGACGGTATATTAATTAGCTACTTATTTACTATAAAATCTATATATATAATATATATCTAGCATACTTATTTATAGATATAGACTATTAAATTCGGTGTTTATAGCCAAAATCGAGGTCTTGGCAACGTTTTAACCTCATACCCGGTACGGGTATGAGTACTGAGACTATCACGTTGTAAGGCCATTGACCTTTCTTTCTTGCGCTGACTCATTCCGCATTTAGTCCTTCAGAGGTCAACTGCTCGACCACTACCACACCGAGCAGCGTAACAGCCCCAAAGTTGTAAGCGAAATGGCCCCGCCTTTTGAAGCTTGTGGCCTGGCATTGCGCGATAAGTCTTTTCGTCTCGCAAAATTTCAATCCGGAAAAATTTCCTATGCAGTAGCTATTTGCCCTTTGCACGAAGGGTGATAGCTTCTGCACTTCTGGTTGGGCTGAGAAAAAATGAAGGTCACGCGTGCATCATCCTATCGGCAATCTGTTCTCTCCTCTCTCCCAAAGAAGCATAAGACAAGTCATCAACACAGTCTGCTTACTTGCCCCAATGCTGCTTTATCCTTTGGTTTGCATCAATTTGATTTTTGGTCTTGTGTCTGGGGAGCAGGTCACCCTGGAATTATCGTTTCGAAGGATGATCAGGCTCCTCATGGCCCTAAAGTTGCCATTATTGGCGCAGGCATCGCTGGTGTATCAGCCGCATATCATCTATATGATCAGTACGCTCACGTGGATCTCGACATTACAATCTACGAAGCCAATCCTCAAGTGGGAGGGAGGATCAAATCCGCTAAGGTCTACGACGGCGCATATACTTTCCAGCAGGTAGAGACAGGCGCGCAGTCATTCTATGAAAGCGACGAGTGTGTTCAATCCTTGATCGATGAGACTGGGCTGAGACGGAAGCTGAAGCCTGATTACCCAGTCAAGAAATTGATAGCAGTCTGGGATGGCGCGAACTTCGTTTTCCGAGGCGAGGGTGATCTCAAAGGGAGGACATGGACTGATTGGGCTCGCTATGCTTGGAGATACGGATTTGCAGTCAATCATATGCGCAAATGGCTCTCCGAAAAGCTTCTACTCTTTCAGAGGTTGCTTGCAAGGTGGGAATACGCTGATCGCAATATTCCTGCAGACATAGAGCATCTAGGCTTGACAGCCGAGCTGAAGAGCAATGCTTGGAGCTTTTTGCAAAATCTCACTTTGCCGGAATTCTCGAGGGAAGTTGTGCTGGCAACTACACGTGCGTGGTTGGGCCAGAACTTAGCTACTATGCACGGCCTTGCTGCCCTTGCAGCGATGAATCCAGCTGCCACGAATTCTTTGATGAACGGAGGAAATCACAAGTTGATTGAAAGGTTGGTCAAGTTAGCGGATGTTGATCTACACCTCAATAGCACCGTGACCAAAATCCAGAGATCACCAGTACGAAAGTGTCGTCTCACCGTCAAAGCACCAAGCCATCATAATGGTCAATGCTCTTTCAACAACGAATGAGCAGACTACGACACAATCATCATCGCGGCTCCTCTTCGAATGGCCAATATCGAATTTGACATCGATATTCACATTGCAGCTAGCTCCCCACTCCCTTACACCTCACGACACGTCACGCATTTCACATCCCGCGATGCCCTCTCCCAAACCTACTTCAACCTCTCTACCAGCTCCTCCATGCCATCCAAGATCTACACCACCACCACCACCACCACCTCCACCAACACAACCCCTTGCCCCTTCTTCAACATCGAGCACTCCCTCGCATCTCTAGGCCTAGACGGCTGCATCGTGCAAAGCGAAAACATGTATAAAGTTGTCACCGCGACACCTCCCCTCGACACAACAAATCTAAACCTTCTTGGCCAAGATCCGCACCGTGCGCTCGAGGATGCAGGAGTGCGCTGGGTGCAACGGGAGGAGTGGAAGCACGCTTTTCTGGAGTATGATGGGGGGGGGGCGATGTTGGATGATATGGAGATTGCGGATGGGATATTTTATACGAGAGTTGGAGAGGAGGTGGTGAGTAGTTTGGAGATGAGCTGTAGGACGGGAAGGAGGGCGGCGGATTTACTGTATTTGCGTGCGGAACTTTGCGCAGGAGGTTGGGCCTTGAGTCTGATCTTTGAACATCAAGAGGACCTATGTATGATGACCTCGATCTGGGCTGTCACATTTGCCCATCCCAAATTGCGACTTGCCCCCGACTTCCCCAATACCTGGATTGAAGAGAGCTGTTGCGTATCCGACGATAATTGTCAGCGCTGCTTTGCAGTCGTCTGTCCAGGTTTGTCCATCGCCAGGACAGGAGTTGACGTACTAGGATACACCCCGGCCCCGGATAAGCGAAGTCAATGTGTCCCTACTTTAGAGGCCCGGTTGAAGCCCTGAACGCTCGGGGCTGGCCTTGAGCCAGCCGGGCTCCCGGGCTACCGTGGGCGTTAGCACGCGGCTAGGTGCCACTTCGGCGGGTATCTCCATCTGCGGACGTACGCTCAATGCTGACCTCACTATGGGATTGGCGCTGGTTCAATAGTTGCGGTTGCATTGTTTTTGAGAGGTGTAGTAGTTTTAATTCAGATTTTAGTAGTTTCACGAGATTCCTGGAGAAGTGTGAAATTGCCATTAATTGGATTTATAAGATTCGTTGGAGCCGTGCTCGCTCTGTACTAGGATCGTGGAGCTAAATACAATCTGACTATCACCGCAATTAGACCTGATCACCGTGAATGTCGAGGCTCGAACATGTTCAAGCAGTCGCCCCTTCTTGAAGTGCCTTCATCCTGACATTGTTGTTGATCTTTTTTCTCAACCTAGCTTTATGCAGCGCGACAGCGGCGAAGCCCACGGCTGCGACATACAGAACTGTGACAAGAAAGCCAGTAGCAATCCTGCCTTGTACAACGGAGTTGGCGACCGCTAGCCCATTGTTGCCGTGAACATCGGTGGTCTGGAGGTTCTGCTGAGGACATTTGCCTGAGCCATTGTCGAGTGATAGGCCTGAGACTTCACAGTCCATCCACACCGCCCATTGCGCGATCCAGCCAATCGTGAAGGCACCAGAGGCTGCAATCACATAAACTGGCTGGAAGAGATGGAGATATTGGAGAGTGAGGTCGCAAAGCGATAAGAGGATGCTGAGGAATGGCATGGTGGTAGTGTAGAAGATAACCTGTCTAAACCATGGATGTGTCAGCTGAGTTCATGAAGCACTCCATGGAATTGTGTCACTGCTGATAAACTCACGTGTGGGAAGGGCCCTTGCGTCGATACTGTATAGCTGGTGCATTCAGAGGAGCTTTCAAAAGTGCTTTGGCGTATGCCACGGCCATAGCGAAAGTAGCAATAGAGAGAATGAGGGTTGCTCCGGAGATGAGGAAGACGAAGCGTAATTTGCCCGGCCACAGCCCTTCTGATCGTGCCATCGCCATTGCCATCAAGATTGGGGTTGGAGGGTGGGAATCGAGTCCCGGTACGTTGCTGTTAACACTGGTGGAAGAGAGAAAGTAGGGAATCTTTGCTGATACTCAGATGGTGATTCAGGCCAGCTTCCTTCCAGGGCCAGATACTTATCACTGAACCCTCATGCAGGTGCCGGGTTCGCTGGCCAGAGGGGCAGTGCAAACAGTGTTACATTTCCAAGCTGAAACCTGATGCGCGCGCATACAAGCACCTTCGGCGACACACAAAAGCTCATGGAGGATTTCCACTTGGTGAGCAAAAGCGTTTCGAATATAGAGCATGTCATCCACCTGAATGGTTTCCCCAATTCCCGGCTGCGGTTCTTAACCGCCCACGCTAGGAGAACGGCTTGGCGGTGTGATCGATTGGCTTTCCGCGCAGGGTTCACCAAGGGTCCATCCTATTTCTGCACCCATTGGCTTTGACAACTTACTTTTACGTGTAAACCTACCACCGCGCATAATCTTAAAGTCAAGTTTCATCGAAAGTACTACTTTACTGTATGTGAGACTCCGCCTAGACTATGACTTACAGGGATTGAGTCGCTATGGCCATGTACTGCGGTGAGGCCAGGGGCAGCTCCGGGCGGCTAAATCCGGGGGGCCAGCCCTATGAGGCTGGACGATCACTAGGTTACCACGCGGGTCGCCCACGGTCGCCCTACGTTCCCGAGAAAAGACACAACCTCCACCATTGAACCAGCGCCACTAGGAATCGAACCTCACTAGAAATATATTATTCCGGCTAACAACCAAAGCAGGCGAACTCTTCTAATGCTTGGCCTTTTGTCCCCACATACCTTCCCTATACGTAGATTATAAGGAAGGTCTATGCTTGCTCCACTGTATCATCGACCGCGCCATGGGCGGCTACGCGGTCTCCTCCCTCTTCTTGCTTACTAGCTAGCAGACGTTTCACTTGCAAGGCTCCTGACTTCCAATGGTCCGATGCATGGGTTTCTACTTTTGGGTTTGGGGTCTTCGTCCTTATCAGGCGGAGACTCGAAACATTTTGGCTATTATTCCTGGGGATTCATTACTCTGGCCACACAGTCCTCCAATCTAAGACTGCAAGCCCAAGTGTGGCAACGCACTTAATCTCAACCTTGACAGCTCGTTTGAGACTTCAGTCAATACAATTCTAGCCGGCTTGGCCGCCTCCACCAACAGACTCGGCGATTTGGCGCCCTCAGCGGCATATTTTGGGTTTCACATCTATTATGACATCCAACCGACACCAGAGTAGAAAGCGTCTACAGGAATGGAGTGCCCCCGGAAGATGTCGATCTCTGAACGAGCACTCTAGCGTGGCGCGATTCCCTCACAGCAAGGTGAGTATGTAGGAAGCTGCAGCGCCTCTCAGATTTGAGGGCAGGCCATTTCTATATAAGGACGCGTCTCCTCTGCTCTATATACTCGTACTCCGTAGCTACTAAAAATCACAGCGTGCTGGATTTCCTACTTTCTACTTTGACCATGGGAGCAAGTCTCTTATTACAATTGTTGGCCTACTTTATATTCGTTACATCCACATATTCAATACCTTCTCATTTCAGTGTTGGACACAAGCCCCGTCAATTCGTCCCTCCTGTCTCCTCCGCTAGCATTCCACAAGCCCCGAGTCCGTCAGCGTCAGGGCTTGCAAGCCGATATGCATTCTACAACCAAACCGGCTACTTCCCCCCCCATCCTCCTGTCTATCGGCCAGGTCAGCGCTCCAAGAGAGATGCCCCTCCCCCAATACCTGTGCGTCCGTCGACTAGCGATCCGAATTCATTCCATGGTAGTCAGTTTCAGTATCTTGAACAAACAGGTTACGCGCCAGCCGTCGACGCGATGCCAGTCTTTCTGTTTTCGAGAACCCAGCCTATATATGTCCGTGACCCTTGTCCAGTTGCCTTATAGATGGGATGATCTGACTCTAAAACAGCAACCTTGCTATCCAGAGTCCGCGGTTGTGATCGGCTCAAACCCACCTCTAATGAATCCAGGAACAGATGTTCCAAACACACCGAATCCGGGAACCAATTGCAACGATCCAGGTCCCTACCATGGCGCCTACAGCTTAGGAAACCGATTTCCCATCTATGTAGTAGCTACTCATTGCAGCAACAAAGACGAGTGGCGGATCAATTATAATGCATATTACGTGTGAGTTGATTGATACCTGAGCAGTGAGCACTCTGCATACACGCCCTTACCTAATACATGATCTCCAGTCACGACGGAATTGGTATCGGCGTTATCAAAACTGGTCACAAACACGATTGGCAAGACGTTACAGTCGTTTGGCAGCGAGACCCTGAAGGAGATTGGTGGCATCGAGCGGTGAGCATAGGACTTCCACGGGCGAAGCCTATATCGTCGTGCTAACAGAGCAGGGCGCGCTTTATGCAGAACACAGCTGGCATAATTGGTACCAATGGAGTGATCTTCACACTGTTGATGTGTAAGTCGATTCCCCTTACATTGTATGCTCTGTAGGAGCTAACGATCCGCAGAGATGTTCCCAATGGTCCATCAGACTTCCAAGACGACGGTCCAGGGGCAATGAAGAAGCATCCCAAGGTCAGTCACCTGGCGACCATTCACCCTATTTACTCTGTGGTGCTCAAGATGCTAACTCATCATCTCAAGAACTTCGTCGGATTTTTCTCCCATGCCGCATTTCCCGATAAAGATGACAAGGACCGTCAAACGGAATACAACGAGCAGGCGAGCATCCCCGGGGCTAAACACCTGCTTGATCAGGAGTATAGGTAACGTGCTCTACCCATATCTACAAGTCGACGTCCTAATGTAGATTGTGGACAGGAGTGATGATTGGTGGCGATTGCCCCGACTAGAAGACATCCACTCTGGCGATGAGATTGATCGTGAGTATAGATATCCATAATGTGGGAATCGAAAGTACTTATAGTATAACAGCCTCTTGGGATTACGGAAGTGCAACGAGCACACCCCCATACAATAAGGCTCATATGTGCGAGTGGTGAATACTGGTGAGAAACGGGAATGTATCTCGGCGAGGCATATGAAGGAAGTAATGGTCCAATCCTTCGATTTTCGCCGGTTTCATCGTATCAAGGGTATTGCTACGCAGGCTCCAGCCTACTCGTACATCTAAGATGACTTTCCTGATTAATGTTTGTTTTGATGTCAGATAGTCACAATGTTTATACGTCGTCCTGGTCATCAACTTAGAGTCATGGGACTTTGGACCCTTAGATACAGATAGGACAAACCACTTCAGGAAGGGTGTCCTTCGCCTCGATGTGGTCTCACAGAATTTGGTCGGAATATCTTCGCCATTATGGCGTAGAAGCCATAATGCTCGAATTGCGAGAATAAGGCAATGTACACTGTGTCTATGCTCATTGTCGCCAGACCTGAGCACTCGGCCAAAGCCCACTGACACACTAGTACCAAATACTTCCATACACCTTGGAGAATTCACAGATCTTAGGGTTGTGATTTCAGCACTGCACAATTGTATGTACTCCCTTGTATGAAAGGTTCTCTGCAACCCTGTTGAGAGACTTCTGGTGTCTCGAATGACACTTTCGCGATTATTCGGATTTTCACCTAAGGACATCGAACAACTATACGAAATTGGATCTCCGTACCCCTTTTACTTAAATCCTAAGCTTCGACCGAATTTCTGAACTTTCACACCCAAGCTGCTAGCAACCGAAGCATTCTCCTAGGCGGACGAGCAATGAGAAAAACAAGTATGCTCCGAGGGACAGCTATCATAGAACGAGCCATGATCCTTGCTTGCTGGCACCGTGACCTTATTCATGCTAAAAGACTTAAACAAATTTCAACGGCACAGATATAAGAGCTCATTCGCTTCTGAAATCACAGTGGAGGCTCGAGTGCATGAGCGCTTGACTGAGTAATATACTAGTAGGCATGCACTTCGAGCGATGGCTGTAGATATAGAGCGTCCTGGTAAGTAGAGTATGTAAGCCAGACAGCAGCCTGGTTATTAGCGAATATTATGTAGCCTCCGGGGTACTATGACCCGGGTTGTACATGACCGCCGTTTGGGCGCTCAGGTCGCTCGTCATACCAGCATAATAGTTGCATGAACGGGAGCTGGATGGTGCTGGTAACGGGACGGAATCTGCGAAGAATCGATTCAAGATTCGTGGAGTATGCTTCTGTCCCTTCTAGTGTTTGGGACATCGGGTTCTTAACCATTTCACTTTCTGCGTGTTCGTATCTTTCTTCTCCTTATCTTCTGTCCTGCAATTTAATTCCCTCTTCTGCGTTAGAGATATAACATGTCGGAGCCACGGGCTTAGTTATTTTCTAGTTTACACATCGGAGCTCGATTAGTATCCTAGTCTGCACTTACAGTGGCAGCTTGTCTAGACTTTATGATGGTATTCATATATCGATTATATATACCCCGAACTTAGGATTAGGAATTGCCGTTTTTGATTAGGAAAGGGAGTAAAGCCGCTTTAGAGGGAGTATTAAGGGAGTAGGGGGGAGTAGCAAGGGAGTAAGAGGGAGCAGTATAAGGTAGAGCAGGGGCGCAGTAGGTAGGAGCCTGGAATGGGTCCCCTAGCCTTCGGCTTAAGCTACCCTCGTTGTTCTAATAGTTAAAGCGTTTAGGGGATTTCCAGTAGGCTTCCGTAACGGATAAGCCTGTCGAGCGCGTTCGGCCCTGCCAAGACATCGCGGAGGAGAACTACTTTAACTAACTTCTCTCACTTCCCCGCTACTATTCACCACAAAACCCTCATTTAACCTCTGGAGCTGGCGTCAACCTTGGGATTACACTGATCCTCCCCGAAGCTGAAGTCGGACATACATAGGAAAGACGGGCAGCCCATAGGAATTAAACAATGTCTCCCACCAACGATAACAATAATGTCGATGACTTTCTCTCCCATCAATACACCCATATCATCGTAGGCGGAGGCACTGCAGGTCTCGTCGTAGCCACCCGTCTATCAGAACATCCAGACCTTGTCGTCGGCATCCTCGAAGCGGGCCCCGCAGCTTTCGATGACCCCCGCATCAATGTACCTGGCCGATATGGCGAAACCTTGGGTACCGAGCTAGACTGGCAATTCGCAACAACGAAGCAGCCAGGACTTGGCGGTAGGAGTATTCCATTCAATAGAGGGAAGGTACTGGGGGGCTCGAGCGCTCTGAACTTTATGACATGGAATCGTGGGTGTAAGCAGGATTATAATGCGTGGGAGGAGCTAGGTGCAGAGGGATGGGGATGGGAAGGCATGCTGTGGGTTTGATATATCTTCAAATTCGAGTGAATCTATTGGCCTTTTGCGTGCTTTTATTGCGAATCTGTAAGTTGTCGTAATTGCGAATGCTGACACCAGATTGTAGTCCTTTCTTCAAGAAACCCGAGAGATTTCATCCACCCGACAGCGAAGCTCAACTCAAGAACGGCTTGCACTTCAATGAAGAATTTCACGGCAAGGACGGTCCCTTTACCACATCTTACGGGACCGACTTCAGTGCGGCTCATCAGCACTGGGAAAAGACACTGAACAATGCCGGCATTGGTACATGTGCCAGTAACTTTTCCGGCTCGAATGTAGGATGCTGGACTGCATTAACCGGTATCACTCCTGATCTGCGCCAAAGATGCTATTCAGCGACAGCGTACTACAAGCCTAACGCTGGTAGACCGAATCTTAAGCTACTATGTGGAGCTTTGGCTAGGGAAGTGATTCTTGAGAAGGACAGCGACGACTGGGTGGCCAAAAGCGTAAGATTTGCGCATGGTGATCAAGAGTACGTAGTGAAGACCAGTGGAGAGGTTATCGTGTGTGGGGGGAGCGTGCAGTCGCCGCAGCTGCTCGAGCTGTCAGGCGTTGGCGACCCTAAAATATCGAAGGCCGCTGGCATAGAATGCAAAGTCGCGAATCCATATGTAGGGGAGAACCTCCAGGAACATATGAGTAAGAATGCCAACAACGAATTGATTCCTAGACCACAAACAGAATACAGCTAACATGTCTGCAGTGACCACCATGCTCTACGAAATCGACCCCAGTATCACGACACCAGAAGATATCCGCAACGACCCCGAGCTCTCTGCCTCTGCCGACAAAGTCTACGCCGAAAGCCACTCTGGCCCTCGCACCATCGTTCCCTCGAGCGTCTGCTACCTCCCCTTCTCCCACTTCATGTCGAAACCCCAACTCGAAAAATATAACTCCCAGCTCCTAGCCCAACTCACGCCCACCTCTCTCCCCAAACATAAAATCCTCAGCGACCGCCTCCTCACGGACGATAATCTTGGGCAGATCGAATTCTACTTCGACGTCAGCAACTTCAGCCCCTACTTCGCCGCCTCGCCCGACAAAAAATACGCCACCATGCTCATGATGCTGCAATACCCTTTCTCCGTCGGCACCATCCACATTCCCCCCGCCAATTGGCAATCCGGCTCCAAGCGCACCACATCGGATGACTACCCCACCATCGACCCGAAATACTACGAAGGTGTCGGTGGGCAGATCGACTTCGAAATCATGAAGCATTCGCAGGCCTTGGCGCACCGGATCTGCGAGACGCAGCCCCTCAAGGACATCCTCGTGCGCCGCGTCTACCCTGCCGAGGAAATCGGCTCCGAACCTGAGGATTTCGCGCAGTGGGTCACCGACGCCACCATTACGGATTGGCACCCCGTCGGCACCTGCGCGATGGGCGGGAAGGGCGGATCGGGTGGGGTGGGCGCGATGGGCGGGAGGGAGGAACAAGAGCGGGCGATGAGGGAAGGGTATGTGTGCGATAGTCGGCTGAGGGTGTATGGGGTGAAAGGGTTGAGGGTGTGCGACGCGAGCGTGATGCCGTTGCAGATTGCGGCGCATTTGCAGGCGACCGTTTATGCGATTGGGGAAAAGGGGGCGGAGATGTGTAAGGAGGATTGGGTGGGAAGGAGTGGGGAGGTGGTGAATGGGTAGACAAATGGGTCGACGGCTAGTGGGTACACCAATGGCAGCGCTTGAGGGGTTTTTTCTGTGATGGGAACTGATGTTGTCATGCGATGAAATGACTTTATGTTGAGATGATAGGGGAGTTGAACCCCATGTTACATACTACCAAAGCGGTGGAGATTTCCAACGTACATTAGCAATTGATCGATATATACAAGTCTAACAATCGACCGATAGAAACAACATCTATACAAGCCAATCTCCCCGTTTTCCTACCCACGACCCGCTCGAGCGCACCAGATCGATATATATATATATGTCATAGCATGCGTGCGCTAGTAAGGCACTCTCGGTAAACACCCCCGCGAGAACTTTGCCCCAATCGCCCGAATCTACTGTCGTAATTCCAGTAGTATTGAGCCCTGGAGCGTGGTAGCTCTAGCGAGTGGTTACGGGAGGCCGTACGCTGAAGGAACATTAATATCAGGGGTCTTGGCAGCTCGCGTACGGGCCAGTTGGCCCCTGCAGCCCGTGGCTGGCCCTGAGAACGGAATGCGCCCGCCAATTTGGCGGGCCGTTCCCGATTTGCTGATGTAAAGCCATCTACCTATAACGCATAGTCTTATCCTAATAATCGTCAGAGCGACGGAATACAGAGTCCATGACTCGATGTGCAGAGTCTGGGCCTCTGTGTTCGATATGGTGGACGTCGACTGCTGATGACTCCAGCAAGGTGGAATGGAAAAGTTCGACAAGAGGAAGACAATTTCAAGAGCGGAGCGTAGACATGGTGGAAAATGTATATGAACCCCCTAGTTATCATTATCATGATGCACCAGGTCCAGGTTCAAGAGACATGGAAACACAATCTCGCTGAGGAGTATCTCGGTACCTTTTTGCTAAGTTTTGCAATGGCGTCGCCCAGGTTTGCACTAAAAAGCGGGCATCAGGGTGAAACTGTTAGGGAAGGGATTCAAAGGATTCAAAGGATTCGTCCGCATTCATTTAGCGGGATAGCAAGTAGAACTAGCGTCCGCTTGAATTTCTCGAGTGAGGATGTATCCCCCGAGTAAGGATATCACTTCTATGTAGAGCATGGCTGTTGTAAGATGCGCGATTGTTTGTACTCGTTGATCTTGAAGTCCCCTGAATGATGGCTTGGAAATGACAAGAAAAGAGTGACTTAAGCTAGGGAGCCTTGGTACGAGGCAGGTGCCCTCCAGCCCGACTCCCCGCTGTCGGCGGCGAGCCAAGGTAGGCTAAGGTAAGCTAAGAATTGTCCGTAGTTGGGTCGGTGACCACTTCCGATATCTTGATCCAATGTGCTGGCCTTGGTGGTGTTACGTCCACGTATTTCTGCGATTTGATTCCTCAATACTGTCAGAAGCCTGGCGGAGAAGGCATGTACCATTACGTCACCCAAGTTACAAGATCAACAACTGTAAACATCTCACCTTCCGAATGTCAAGCTTTCAGACCTACGCAACAGCGACATGGAATACCATGTCGTCGTCCACATCTTCCGAGAGAAGTTCTCGATGAAGATGCCCTTGTTCTCCCAACATCTTTTCAATAAAGCCATCGACAGAACGCAAAGCACCTCTCGACTTCCACTCGACAAGCTGAGGAAAGTCTTCGCTTCGGACAACAAGCTCATCGTCGCCTGAAAGCCGTATTCTTTCGCCCTCTTGTAGGATCCTGCGTTTTCCCCGTAGCATGGTATTCTTGGGTATGATGGGTAGATATTCTTTTTTGTTATGGGTACGAAGATGAAGGTGGAGAGCATTCTCTTTTGTAAATTCGTCCCTCTCACGTTCGGAACTATTGACATGAGATTCGGTACGTCTCAATTCCGTAGCAGCTAGGGATGAGCCACACAGACTTTGGGGCGGTTGCACACATTTGGGGGAGGCACTTTGTCTTACTCCTAGGGCTTCGGAGTACCCAGACTGCTGACCAATTGTGTCCACGCCTGTGGAAGACTCGGTTCTGGCTCCCTCGTGTGAGGGAACTTCTCGGGTCGATATCAGAGTTGGGTTATCCCTTGCCTTTGGCTTTTTGTGGGACACACAGTCTTTGCTCCTTGCACTCTCACTATTTTTCGCACCAAGATGAGATAGCTCATCTTCAAGAGCGGTGAGTCGACGAGATCGTGCCGACTTTGGTTGCTCCACGATAGCACTCTTTTGCTTTCTGACATGTTTGATATGCGCGCGGTGGTCATTCTTATCAATAGCCCGACCGAAATTGTTGTTAGTTATCTCGAATTCTTTCTCTGTTCTCGCGAAATCAGGGTCAAGGACGATCGAAGTCCGTAGTATTGTACCCCCTTTGAGTTGATCCTTTGAGCTACAAACAGAACCATAGCGACGCGGACCAAGACATTCGATGCAATTACTGCTTACCGTGGCAAATACCGCAGTCTGTTCCGTATCATGAAGCATGCCGACCCACCGATGCTGCTTAGGGTTAATTTTAAACCCACGAAGTGCGTTCCCATCCGCCCACCACGCACGAAGCCAATCATCCTTGTCAACACCTGTATATGATAAATACTGTAATACCTTTCGGATGATCTGTCGGGCCGCTCGACGAAATTCGTTACTCGCAACCCACCTTCTTTGAAAGCGGCCGAAGCCCTCAGTAAAGGAATCGAGGAAACTAGGGAAAGGCGAATCCACGTCTGGGAGATCGTCAGGCATGGTGATCTTGATAAATTGCTGAATCCCTGGCAGATTGAAAAGCTCCCACAACCTAGTCCGGCGCCCATTGCCAGTGCAAGCACTGATCTCGAGCCCTAATAGCACATCTAGGGTTGATGGGCTTGGCCGATCACCGCTCCATTCGAGAAGAAGCATGTCCTTCCATGTGCGACCAGGCATCCTTTTAAAACCAGCTTGATATCCGAGGGTTACCACTTTCGAAAATTGGAGGCTCAGTGTTTGCACATCCAATTGATGTCTCTGGCGTTCCGTTCCCAATGTGAATTCCGGGTTCTTCCGGGCGAACTCTTTGCATAATCGTCTATATTCGACTGGACAATCTTGGTTTACTTGAGAATCTTTCTTGTGCAAATTAGCGCCAATCAGCATTTGATCATCTTCTGAGAACGGCACAGCATCCCAGGCCGTGTTGTCGACTTGATCCCACGCTTGCCAATGGCACGCTACTTCGCCATCGCGAAGGCATGGCTTTATCGCGGGATCAATGGAAGAGGGCTGATAGATCACACCACGCTCAACTGTCACATGGTGAATCAAGTTGGACGTTTCATCGTACCCCACGGTCCATGCCGGACCCCACAGATCTGTGAGGCCTCTGAGTGAGGTAGACAGAGTTTGAGGCTCCTCACGAAGTGTGTTATCATCTGTCCATCTGAATACCCAAACAGGGCCGCCAACAAAACTATCCAAGCAAGCGAGCTTCTCCTGCTGTAAGCTAATTCCCCCACAGATATCTTCAAATTGGGCAATATCGAAGGTGTAGGGCTTGGAGAAGCCAAAGCAAGTTCTGTGAAAATCAGATGCATGCGATCCAGCATATGAAACAAGACCAACGGATAGTACTAGGCATAGCTGGGTAGTCCTTGGAAGGTAAGATACCTTGGCGCCTATGCTTGGAAACCCCAGGTAAGAGAGCGTGTGATCGGATGCCAGCTCCAAGCTCTCCATACTCGGTGAAAGTTCATTAGGATTTCGTCCTTTCGACGCTATAGTGGCGTCGTCGATGAGTCGAGCCAATTGCGTGAGCACCAGAGTACTTATTGGGACCACCTCCACGACACCTGGACGGCAATGGTCAGCAACAATTATGCTGAAGCTGTCCCCACAGAAATTTTCTTCCTGCAGCCGCCGAAAACATGCCACAACTCCTTCCATAATTCCTTGAAGAGAGAATGGTTCCCGCAGTGGACCAGCTGTTTTCAATCCGTGCACGCCTTCGAGCGGGAACTTTAACGGAGAATTAAAACCGCCTTCTAGTGACCGTACGGCAGAGATTGTGCGCGCTAGCTGTATGGGTATACGTCCATGATAGCGGTGGGGAAACAGTTGTTGTAATTGGCAGCCTTTGGCAGTTTCAACTTCCAACCGCTGCAACCGGGAGAAATAAGCTTGCGGAGTCAAAAGGTGTTGCTTTGATTTTCGGTCTTTCCTCCATTCCTCAGCGATCTTGATATATTTCGAGACAGTGGCTCCAGCCTTCGTGTCTCCTATAGGCTTCTGCAAGACAGCTACTTCTCTTTGAAGTTGAAGTACTACCGGTGGCTTTTTGAGAAGCTTCTGTAACATCTCATCTGCTTCTTCGCCAGATTCTGCAAATCGAAATACTGTTGAGCCAGCAGCGATTAGTGGAACCCAAAGGTCGCTACGCTGGCAAAAAACGCCTTCTCTGGAGATCGCGTCACCCCACGCTACTTGGCTCCACATTGTCGTGGTTACCAATAGGTTACCGAACGCCTGTACTCCACAGATTTTCTTCAGGATATGAACAGTCTTGGCTGCTGTACTGGGCACAGTCTTATTGCGGATAGACTGGAGATAGATGATCCCAACGAGGGGGTCCTTTGTAGTGTGTAGACCTTTCAGCCATCTTGTAACTGCTAGAAGCGCTTCCGGATTTCTCTCATCCACATCGAAGCTCGGAAGGACAGCCAACGTCATCAGACGGCCATTATACTCCCGTGACATCTGATAAACCGTAGACAATCCTGTATTACGGAGTAGCGGTTAGATAGACTTTTTCTCCTGCTTGTGAAAGACTGACCGTATTGAGAAGTTGAGTCACTTGGTGAAGAACCCCCGTCAAGCGCCGTCATAAAGCTCTGTGTTTCCAAACTCGTTGCTCCTAGCACCGCCACGGTTACTTTTGGAGGCTGGTCAGACTTTGGAGCTCGAGCAGGGTTTGACAAAGCCGTTTTAAGAGACTCTCCATCTTGACGCTCCTGCGGTATAATGCCAGATGTGTCCGAAATACTATCAGGTGGTTGTGTCTCCCGTCCCTCATTTGTTGCCCATTGACCCGGCTCATCCGCCTCGGTTACGGTCTCTAGCAATAAGCCTGCACTGTCAGTGCTACTATCAGATCTCAAAGGGACCGGCGACGTCCACCGCGAATGTCCAGTAGAGGCATAGGCGTAGTAGTGGTCTCCAGAATTAGGATCAATTCGACCAACCCATCCTTCTGGTAGCAACCCTCTACCGCCTTGGAAAGGTTCCCTTCGAGACGCGTTGAAGACACCGGGCTGTAATGAGCCCCGGCGTGGATGAGCATTCGATGGGCGAATGTGAGTTGTACTGTGGCGTACCGGCAGATCACTTCGATCCTCGCCATCTACAGTCTGCCCGCCAATGTCATAACTCGTTCGTGAGGAATACCTCGTTCGTGAGGAATCACTGTTTTGACTGGTACTCTCGTACCGAGAAGTCCCAACGATAGTAACGGAGCCATTAGCACTCTGTAACATGGTGCAGCATTGAGATATAACGGCTCTCAAACAGAGTGATTTTGAGAATCGCGTAAGAAGGTGTTACTACAAATGCATCGCCAGGTTACTGTCATTTCATCGCTTGTTTGGTATCGAGTTGGAAAGGCTGAAGCCTTGCTCGCACCCCGCAGGCTAGGGACCGTTCTAATTATATCGTGCCTCCAACAAAACGTGCTTCCCGCGGAAGGTTTCCTTTGCCAGTTGTTGCAGTTACTCCTTGTCCATGAAGAAATTGATGTCAATGCTGGAAGGTCCCACGCACCCCACTGCAGATAGCCAGCCAAAGAGCCCTCGAGAAGGGCGCTTCTCAGAATCGGACAATTCGCGTACAGCATGAAACCTCCTCGATGACTACACAGAGCCCCTGCACTCCTCGCGCACAAGATGAATCCTACTCGAGAGCTCCGCATAGCGCAATAATACCCCTCGATATCTCTACCAGACGAGCCCAGTCAAGAAGCAGGAGACCGAGGCTCAGACCCAGGAGCACCTCAAAGAGAACAATACAATGGTGTGCGACCGCTGTGGGAAAATTGGTAGTGTAGCTAGGGATCACTACCTTACGACCCAGAGGAAGCAGCACCGATCAGCGAGTTGGGCTCAAAAAACTAGCTTCCGTCTCGCAAGGCGCAGGAGATGGAACAGAGACGCATATATATCCTACTGAGGCGAAGAACGAATGGTCCTACACAGAGCCGCTTCGTTCGTCATATGAGCAGGTCGCTTACTGGGCGGACCTTTACAGCTGTCCCGATGAGCCAGCAATGGATGTACCAAGTTGGGGCATGGAGAGGATGAGCGTAGGAACTACGCCCATGACATTACGTCCCTTGGGCCTCAAAGTCTGAATGAACTCGAGCGGAAGTGGTACTATTCTTAGGAATCCTAATCCTGTGAGGAGAAGTGATTCATACAAGGGCTGTTCATATCAACCAGACAGAGCTTTAGCGGGAGATCCCGGAGCTTCAGGACGCTAAATTTCTATCTTCGGGTCTGTCTGTTATGTCCGACGAGTATATCCGGTTCACGAACCTCGGTACGTTTCCCCGCAAGTTCAACTGCGAGGTTTCTACTTTCCAGACGAGACTCCGTTTCTTTTATGCTCAAAGCATGACCGAACGAGCAACATGGGAAAGGGAAAGAAGACGCCAGTCTCACCAGCCTACGTCTTAGGCGTCGGCCTAACCAAATTCATCAAACCACGGGGCAAAGGTAAGATTTCCGTTGCTGCCATTGAACATAAATGAACCATCATTTTCGCAGTCGACTACAACGAACTCGGCTTCGAAGCCGGGATCAAAGCTCTCCTCGATGCCCAGATCAACTATGACGACGTCGACCAAGGTGTCGCATGCTACTGCTATGGCGACTCGACCTGCGGCCAGCGCGTCTTCTACCAATTTGGCATGACACAAATTCCTATGTACAATGTCAATAATAATTGCAGCACCGGCTCAACAGGACTGCATATGGCCCGGAATATGGTCTCACACGGTGTGGCCGACTGCGTTATGGTGGTCGGGTTTGAGAAAATGTTTCCAGGATCCTTAGGGAGCTTCTTCAAAGATCGCACGGATCCATGTGCTACGACAGGGGAAATGATGGCGGCCACGAGAGGAAGGACGGACTCACCGGCTGCGGCGCAGATGTTTGGCAATGCCGGGAGGGAATATATGGAGAAGTATGCCTCGAGAATCTCCCAACTGGAGCCTGAGAGTGGAAGCAGCAGCTGAGAGCTATACTTTTGATTGCAGATACGGTGCCACAGCCGCCGAATTCGCCGAAATAGCTCGCATCAATCATCTCCACTCCGCCAAAAACCCCTACTCACAATTCCGCGACGTCTATACCCTCGATCAGATCCTCTCCTCCCCAGAAATCCACTCCCCACTCACCAAACTGCAATGCTGTCCTACCTCGGACGGCGGCGCGTCCGCCATCATCGTCTCCGAAGCCTTCCTCGCTGCTCGTCCTCACCTGCGGTCTCAAGCCATCCAGATAGCCGGCCAACATCTCGCCACAGACAACCCAACGCTCTTCGACCGTTCAGCAATCAACCTAATGGGTTTCGGCATGTCACAACACGCCGCACGCACCGCTCTCGCCGAAGCAGATGTCTCACCCAAAGACATCACAGTCTGCGAACTGCACGACTGTTTCTCGGCAAACGAAATGATCACATTAGACGCCCTGGGCTTGTGCGACCCAGGCACTGCGCACGAAATGGTCAGAGCAGGCGACATCACCTACGGCGGCCGCTGCGTCGTCAACCCCTCCGGCGGCCTCATCTCCAAAGGCCATCCCCTGGGCGCGAGCGGTATAGCGCAGTGTGCAGAACTGGTCTGGCAGCTGCGAGGGTGGGCGAACAATCGACTCGTGGAGAGCGCGAAGGTGGCGTTGCAGCATAATCTTGGCCTTGGAGGCGCGGCGGTGGTGACGGTGTATAAGCGGGCGGATGGGCGGAGTAATGAGGCTGTGGGGGATGAGGATGTGGGGGGGATGACGTGGGTTGGGTATAATCCTGCTGTTGTAGCTAGGGGGTTTACTGGGGAGCAGGTGGATAGGGTTAGGAGTAGGACTGCGAGGAATAAGTGGGCGTTGGGGGATACGCAGAAGAAAGTTGAGGCGAGGTTTTGAGCTGGGTTTTCGCCTTCACGAACGAAGCATGAGGAGCGAGAACTCCACGGTGGATTTTGGATAGGCCAGGCGTGAATGAGTTGGGACCAGAATGTGAGCACGAGACACGTATCGACAATGTATATGAGGCAGCGTCTCACGACATCATGACCGCTTCGATCCCTTAGAACATGTAAAACCAGCATCATCAAGCATACATTCATACATTCACTCAATCCCATCGTAAATCCCATCATGCATGCATGCCAACTCCCCCCCTCCCCTCTATCTTCCCCCCCTCCCCAATTGCTCATTGATACCCCCCAGCCCCATTCACCCATGCGAACCCCCCCCTCCCCTCCCATATTAGTTTTGCCCTCCCGTCTCCCTATCCCCTCCCCCTCCCTCCTCCCCTTCCCCCTCTCCCCCCCTCTCCCCTTTCCACTATCCTACACACCCACCACCCCCCCATCCACCTCAGCCCCCCTAACCTCCTTCCCCGTCTTCTTGATCCTTTCCAGGACCGTAGCGTACGGTACGTTTTCCGTATACACATCTGCGGTTTGCGATTCGAGGGA
>JAABUL010002213.1_pt1 | contig 33056 bp, 56 predicted proteins | sample 5559151 | NCBI WGS metagenome assembly JAABUL01 (sample SAMN10711876, study PRJNA513368) | rock metagenome | isolation source: Antarctica rocks | place: Antarctica: Victoria Land, Pudding Butte sud | reverse complement strand
GGCCTTCTGGCAGGCTGCGTTGAGTGCCGCAGCCATGGCTCGGCGTGCCCAGCGGCGCCGTCGCACCGCGAGTCTTCGTCTGTTCACCCCTTGTTGACCAGAGCCACAATGACGGTGATGTCGTCCACCTGCGCGAGCGCAATGGTCAGGTTTGCGAAAGACTGCAGCCTGATGCACGGGGAGTTTGAAGAAAAGTCACAGGGTGGAGCTGGAGTCTGCAGCGCTCCCATTAACATGCCCGTTGGCAGAGGTGGCAGCCAGGTGAGCGCCAGCCGCAAAACTGCAGCGTACTTGCACCTTGCCGTAGAGGTTGGAAGCATTTGGACGACGGAAAACTTGTGATTGACGGGCTCAGGCAGCGCATGTCGGGCACCTCACCTTGCCGCCACGAGGGCGCAGGCGCTGCCAGGGCGGCAGCTCGCCGGCGCGCGCCGCGGCCGCCACCCACGGCGTGCGCGAGTCCTTGTCCCGCACCTGCGCCCGCCAAACACAACAGGTTGAGCAGCGTTTGTGAGGAGCGTTTGTGACGAGTCCTATAAGCTGTGATGGCACTGACAAATGGATGCGGTCGCAATAGCTGGACGCTCAGAGCCATGGCGTGCGCAAGTCCTTGTTCTGCACCTGAGCGCGCCAACCTCACAAGACATAGTGGCACTGACACCGGGAGCGAGGAGCTGCATCCGACATCATTTGTGTCTGTGGAACCGCCCCCAACCTTTTTGTTGAAGCAGCCTTTCTGTTGGAGCAGCCTTTCTGTTGAAGCAGCCTTTTTGTTGAAGCAATGTTTCCACCAAAGAGATGCGATCGCAACAGCAGGATGACCAGACCCGGGACGTGCGCAAGTGCATGTGCCGCACCTTGGCCGTCGCCGCATCCGCCAGCGCCGCCGCCGCCACCTGCGCCGTGCGCTCGTCCCTCTGGCCCTGCAGGGGACGCCACACAGCACATCAGCCACGGTGTATTTTGAGACAAGAGGGTGCACAAGGAGGAAGGACCGCAGCTCTCTCTGTCATCGCTGCGATCGCTGCAGTCGTGCACCTCATCTTGCTTACCCGCAGGCCTGAGTTAGAAGCGCTGGCTGCTCGGTAGTCAGTGTTGCTGCTTGCCTGCGACTGTCAAGGCTTTGGCACTTGCATACAAGCAGATAAACCTCTCAATCAAAAGCGCACCCGCAGGAGCGCGTCCACAATGTTGGCGATCTCCTCGTCGAACAGGTTGTCAAACAGTCCATCTGACGCAAGCACCATGACGTCGCCCGGCGCAACCTGCGGTTTCACACACCGGGGCTGTGACCAACTGGAGGAGTCTGCGCGAACTCGATCTGCAAAGTGTCGCTGGAGTTGCAGCAGGAGGGGACGCCGCCTCGATTCGGCATTGTTGGGAGTAGGGATAAGGACAGGCACAATGTTTGCGCCCATGTGACCCTTCAACCCTCAACGGGACATCCTTCAATTCCTGTGGTAGAGCCCTGCAGGCCTTAGAGCCCTGCAGGCCTCTGTCAAAACAGCAGCGCACCTTATTCTCATACAGGTCGGCGTCGCCGGGCATGTCCAACAATCAATGGCATCCGTCGTAACGATGTTCATGTGGGATTGCTCCTGCTGTTTCTCAAAACAGCAGCGGACCTCGATCTCGTACAGCTCGGCGTCGTCCGGGGATGTCCTCTTTCTGCGCTTTTCACACAAACAGGTATTCAAACAGGCTGGGGGCGCGCCTCGATCTCGTACAGCTCCGCATCGTCGGGGGTGTCCACCTCCTCGTCCTCGTCGTCCTCCTCCACCCGCCCCAGCTGGAAGGGCGTGTTGTAGTCGTGCAGCATATCCTGCGCAGAGTTTGGAGGCGACATAAAGCAGCAGAACAAAGCACACAGCATGCGTACGTGCTGCAGCCGAGCAGGACAGGTGCAGCAACATGCGCTGACAAAGTGCAGCAGAGTGAGGCACACTCCATGTGCGGGATTGTGCATGTGCTGCAGCCAAGAAACCCGGGTGCATGCGCGGGCGAAGTCCAGCTGCACCGTGCAAGCCTGGGACTTTTCGCCGGGTGCTCTGGACAGTATTTGGACTGCAAAGTCGCACCGTGCTGGCAAAGGAGCACTCGCCGTCGCGCACGACGCGCACGCCGCAGTCGCCCAGGTTGGCGACGTGCACAATGCCGCCGGAGCCCGCGGCCGCCAGGATGACGGTCGCAGAGCCCGGCGCGGACGCCGCCGCGTGCGCCTCTGCCAGCACGCCCCGCAGCCCGTCCTCGTCCGCCGCCCAGTCGCGGCTGGTGACCGACTTCTCCAGGTTGGCCACCAGCTGCCTGTGGATTGACTCAATATTGGTCGATTGATGTGCTGTGTATTCTTGTCCGCAGCCCAGTCACGGCTGGAGACCAGGTTGGCCACCACCTGCCTGCGAATCGCATAAGAATCCATGCTGATGCCGCAACTGGAACAGAAGTCTCGAACTGCACAGCGGCACAGTCAAGCCCGTGTTCATCCACATACAGCCAACTTGTTTTGAAGTCCCGTGACAGGGGGTGGGACATGTGTAGCTGCAAGAGCGGCAGATCAGCCGTTCATTCCGATAGCACAGGCTCACCTGGGGAACTCGGCGGGGTTGACGCCATCCATGACCCAGGAGCCGACGCCGTCGGCGACGCCGCAGGCGCCGCGCCCCGCCCGGCTGATGAAATACGCATCCTCCCCGCCCGTCTGAACCTGCAATGCAGTGGACCGGTTCTGGGCTTGTGGGTCTGGAGACGGCGCTGTGCCTAATCAGTCACAATGGCTTCGATGCGCCGACACCGCAAGCGCCGTGCCCTGCCCGACAGATGAAACCGTTCTCTTGCAATCCTTTGACCTGAGAGTGCTGCAGCGACTTCTTCACCCTTTCACATGGCTGGCATCTAGATGCGGGCCCGGAGAACTGACCTTGTTGATATGCCGCACCGTGCGGGCGGCACACCTCCTTCCCATGGTATGCTGACAACCTGGGTTGCGTAACTTCATCTGCATTGCAACCAAGGGTTTACCTTGTCGGGGTGCGGCACCATGCGAGCGGAGCACACCAGCCGCACCTCCTCCCCCATAAAGTCCTCCGACTCAGGCTCCGGCATCGGCCGCGCCCGCCGCCGCCGCGTGCCGCCTGGCCAATCCACGAGCGTACATGCTTAGGGAACACCATGAATACAGATTGAACATGTGGTTTGCTGACAGAGATTCTTCGCTGAGCAGCCTGCACGAGCTCTGCTGGCCGGTGTGGACGAGCCAGATACTTTGTGTTCTCTACAACTGGCAGGCTGATCGCCAGGTGACACGCGCCTTCATACTCTTTCATCATCCGTTCGGCGAGCCAGACGGGGTCCCTGTCTGATGTCTGCAGGGCAAAAATCAATGTTTCAATGAACCCATCGCAGCTGGCAGGATGGCCAGATGGCTCGACGTCTGGCAGGAGCTGGGACAGGCTAGATCATCGATCGCACACTTTTGCTGCTTCAGGATCAACAAACAAGTGGTACGCAAGCAACCAGTGACCAAGAAGACAAGTGCAGCCAGCACTCGTTGGTGTTGCTCTGACAGACGATACCGGCGAAGTCACACATAGCGGTGCAGCACACCACCTCGTCAGCGAGCTGCGAGTCCTCCTCCTGCTGCGGCGGCGAGCTGATATCTGTAGCGTCGGTGGATGATCCTCCCTGTACCACGCACGATTGAAACCTGGTCAACAGAAAGCTCGATCTTGCCGTGCTCTGTTGGCGGCGCACAGCTGCGGTTGCTGCGGCATCGGGCTGCCACCCTATCCCGTCCCGCACGCATTCGGGGCACACAGCGTGCCAGACCTTCAAGAAGAACAAGGAAGCCCAAGCGGCCGACCTTTGTGAATGTTTCTGCCTCATCATCGGTGACGACATTGTCCACCAGCATCGCGCCAAGGCTTTTCTCGCCCTCAGGCTTGTCCTGTGCACCAGCACGGCGGTCAGGCGGCGCCTCCCACAAGCCGCATGGTGGCAGGCCGTTGGCATGACAGGTTGCGCGCTGCTGGCATTCCGAGCTGCCGCGAATGTCGCTGGTTCACGCTACATGAGCAGAGCCACTTGACCTGCCGCAGCATCAGGAGGGACGCGCACGGTTCAAGTGCTGGTGCCTCTGCCTATGCAGGGGCAAGGCCGTTCTATTTACAGCCACAGAGGCCCGGCCCGCACCCTGCTGCCAACCCTGATAAAAGCCACGGTAGCGAGACCTCTACCCCTGCAGCAGCCACAGCGAGTAAGCGACTGTTCGAACGTTTTCAACATGTTGTCAGCACCTTGGCGGGCGCCACAGCGGACTGGTACTCGGAGTCCATGCGCTGCCGCAGGCGCTCCACATCCTGTGTCGCGTCCGCCGCTGCCTTGGCCACCGAGCCGATGGACGACGACTCTGTGAGAAGGAAGCGGATGCACATCAAGCCACATGCAGCCACATTGGAGGGAAGGGTTGGAACCCAGGACATTCAAGCCTGGGCAGAAAGCTGATGGTCCACAAGGGGACGCAAGACCAGCAGCGCGCGCACCTGTGCCGGGCGGGGAGCGCGGCTGCCGCGGCGGGCTGGCCCAGATGCCCGACCCGCCGTCGCGCGTCGGCGGCGGCGTCGGTGGCGAAGCGTCCTCCTCATCCTCCGAGTCCTGCGTGCGCATCGTCTCCAGATCCGAGCTGGTCAGGCCGCGCGCCGCGCCGCTGCCCAACAGGAAGAATTCCTCCGTGTACGGCAGCTCCTCCGACGCCAGGCCTGGGTGATCGCGCACAGTTGGCGGTCAGGCAGCGGACTCAGGTAAATGAAATCAGTTGAATGTGTGGGCTCGACGTACTGCCTGGTCAAAGAAGCGCCAGCTCTCGAATGAGACCTCGTCGAGAGTGCCTGGAACCGCAGGCTGACTCCCAAGCAGTGCATTAATGCCCAGACTGCACTTGTCACGCACATTGTGTGAGCTTAGGAACACTGTCCCAGCTGCAGCAGTGCTCTCTTGCATGTGTCTCCTTGCAGTATCCATCTTGCTACTGAGCCCCTGGCTGGGGAAAGCCGCACCCGGCTTCTCCACATCGTCAATGGACACGGTAGCGATGACATCGTCCCACGTCTGCGTGCGATTCGCCTCCAGGTCCGTGCTGGTCAGGCCGCGCGACGCGCCGCTGCCCGGCAGGAAGAACTCCTCCACGTACGGCAGCTCCTCCGAGGCGGTGCCTGCGGGGCATGAAGAACTCGGGCTAGGATCGGGTTTGAATTTTGATTGGTTCGGGACTGGGACTTCGGTCGAAATGGTTAAGGACAGACACGCGGCGTAATGCCGCACCTGTTGCAGCACCCTGTTGCACAGCGAGCTAGAGCATGCTGCAAGGCTGTGAAACATGCACCTCAGGGCGTTTTGGCAAGCAAGGCCGCCGCTCTGCGTGTGGATGACTGCAGCACATTGGAGGTCCAACCGGCCCCTGACAGACGAGGACCCAAGGGCCTTTGTCCTGCCGCTGCGCTGCACGCCTCTCACATTCACTGCCGCCGTCAGATGCCCACAAAAGATGCCCACAACGCATGGCAGCAGCCATGCTTCCTGCCACAGACTTCAGCAGGCCGGTGTCATTCGGGGTTTCTCACCCGGTTTCTCCACGTCGTCAATGGACACCGTGGCGATGACATCGTCCCACGTCTGCGTGCGGCTCACCTCCAGGTCCGCGCTGGTCAGGCCGCGCGCCGCGCCGCTGCCCGGCAGGAAGAATTCCTCCGTGTACGGCAGCTCCTCCTCCAGGCCTGCGAAGGCTTCTGCAGTGAACATGGCTTCACACAAACAGGATCTGCTCAATCGGCCAGCGTGAGCGTCCAGATGACGAGGCCTGACAAGGGCTGAGAACACAACCAAAGAGCACACTTGTGCAGGAGTTGTGGAGGCTAGGGAGCCAGAGCCGGAAGCCCTACCAGACAGCTGCGCGGCGGCGCGTCTCATTCACGGCAAGCAACTCACCTGTGTAGGAGCTCGAGGCGCTGCCGGACAGCTGCGCGGCGGCGCGCGCGCCGCCCGGCGACTCCTCGTTCATGCTGTCCGACACGCCCAGCGGGAAGAAGGACTCCTCTTGCGTTCAGACACGAACTGGAATGTCGGCGAACGTGGGGCCGGAATAAAAAAGATGCCCGTGCAGGGCGGCATGATGCGCGAATGACGTGGCTGCACGCTCCTGGTTTGTTGCTTGGCAGATTGCTTTGCGCGGTGAGTGCAGTGTGTTGTGCGACACAGTCACGGCCATTTCCAGCTGACAGCCAGCTGCGCTGGCCACTCTGGTCCTGCATTCTTTTCGGAAAGTCCCTCGGAACCACGCCAGTGCGCGATAGGAAACACCCAGTGCGTGATAGGAAACACCCAGTGCGTGATAGGAGACACCCACCGGGCGGCGCATTGCGCGGGCGGCGGAAGATGTTGACGAGGCCCAGCAGGGCGAGCACGGCGAACGCGCCGCCGGCGCCCAACAGCAGCCGATACTGGTCCCCTGTTAGCACCGGTGGCTGCGCGTCCACGCCCACCAGCGCCTGCACCAAGGGAGAGTGGCAGCTATAAGGTTCCAGGTCATTTAGGTGGGGCTGCCTGTCGAGGAAGTGAACCAGCCGCTACTGTTCCCTCCTCAGCATTGGCGGCTGCGCGTCCCCGTCCACCAGCGCCTGGACAAAAAGGGGTGTGAATATGTCGGGGCAGAGTGCCTAGCAGCGACCGGCACTGGTTTCCCCTCAGCACCAGCGGCTGCGCGTTCACGCCCACCAGCGCTTGCGCCGAGGTGAATTGCAAGAACGTTCTTTCATATATCTTGAGTGCTTCCATCCTGTGGTGCTAGAAGCTGAGACCCAGCTGCCCCTAATATGCCATGGCTTTAAGACACAGCAGCATCCGCGTGAGTGCTGCAAAATGTGCACCTTCGGGCGGCTGGCGGCCTTGGCGGGCATGCCGCGCATTGCAGCAGACACGCGGGGGTCCTCCCACTGCGACAGCCCCGTCTTGTTGTTGTAGAAGTACGTCGCCTTGCTGGACTTGTCCACGAAGGCCGTCCACACCGTGCCGTCCAGCGAGAAGGTCTGCTTGTTCTTCAGCACGCCTGCCGGCGCACGGGGCTCACTCCCATTTTGCTCTCCTTGTTTGCTAGGACACAGGATATCACTTCCAGCAGCTTTCCAGACGGCAAGCTTCAGCATCTGCTTCGCCAGGCACAGCTGGATACCTCCTGCAAGCTTCGGCTGGAAAGAAGCAGAATCAGTCCCATTGCGCATGTCAGGATGAACGTACCGCCCAGCAGATCAGGGTCGTTGCCGCGGCCAAACAGCGCCGCCACACGCACGGCGCCGCGGCGGCCGTGCTGCCACTCCCGCCGCCGCACCCGGAACACCGTCGACGCCGGCTGCGGCAGTGCCGCGCAGCAGCCGACGGAGCTGAGCCATTCCGAAGAGAGCGCCGCTGGACCGCCCGCCGGGCCGAGCACCGCTGGTCGCCTCAGCATCGGGCCCGATCTGGCGGTCTGATGCTTCGCTTGGCGGCCGCTGCTGCCCGCTGCTACCGACGACTGGCGCCGCAAGGGTGCTGAGGAGCCGGTGTGACAACTCTGCAGGCGAGCTACAGGTGCCCGATCCTTGCGGCCGGCTCACAGCCGCTGCGACCAGCCGAACCTCCGTGCGCGGCAGATGAGTGTGAAATTCCTGCTGTTGCTGGGATTGCGGTCGCCAGCTTCCCTGCCGGCCTTGCAAACACCCGGCTTCCGGCAGGTTGCAGGTTTCCAGTGCCGGTTCCCCTGCCGAACGCCACAATGCTGGAGCTTCAACACAGCGTCAGAGGTCATGAAACAGGCTGCAAGCCCGCACGTCAAAGATCAGACGCGCGCAAAACCAGTTACCAGTTTCAGGACAACAGTTCATTCGGACACACAAACGGGGCCGCAGCAAGCGGGAACACCTACCTCTCCGCTCGCAAATGCAGTGCCTTGACTGCGTTGAGAACTGCAGCTGTTCGCGGTTCTGCAGACTGCAGGTGCTGGCCCTGATCTTGTTGGCAATCTTGCCGTAAACCCTTGATTTGTGCCAGGAAGTTCCTGCATGTACAGTGTTCACGAAGGCTGCAGCCACTTTCCCCACCTGACATTCCGTCTGCGGCCTGCACTGTAAGGTCTGCTCCTCTCTCTGGAGTCTGCAGTGTGCTGTGAAAGCATTGTCTCTCAATTCAGCGGTTTAACGTCTAGGTACCATCGTCTGCAGGCGAAACAGCAGAGCGAGCACACACAAAATCACAGCAACTGTCTTGCCGCTCGCATTTCTCACTCTAGGTCCAAGTCGCTTGAAAGATAGCTGATCTAGGCGTCAGCTGTGCTGCAGAAATTGCCGTGCTGCTCTCACGCACGCACATGCTGCGGCTGCCAGCACGCTACAGTCCCGGCGGTGAGTGCAAGCAGCAAGGCCACGGCTCCCAAAAAAACCCATCAAGTGTCGCTATCAAAGCATCACCTTCCACTTCAAAGGACAGTAATGTGCTAAAGAAAAACCAGATCCCCTTCGACCAGAACCCACAAAGAACATGATCGTCACTTCGGTACCCGCATTGTACCCGCAGGTGTCAACTGAGCGTGCTTCGGCGGCGCATCAGTAGTACATGCTGGGGTCGATGGCGGCCACGGCGTGGTCGCTCGACTCGTCCTTGCCGTGCGCCTTCTGCGTCAGCGCCTGGTTGGCCCTCCTTACCTATGGACGGTGCACAGGTTCAGCAGTCAGATGTGAGTTGCTGCGGTGAGCGGCCCTGTTTCCGCTGAGCTGCGGCAGGGCGCTTCAGGATGCAACGAGTGGAAGTTTGCGCTTGAAGGCCTCAGGCCGAGCAGCGGCGGCGGCGGCACTGGGTGCAGGCTCTCTTTGCAGCAATTTCTTTCATCGAGACCGTGACGCCACGATCAAATCCCGTACCGCGTGGACGCCCTCGGATGAGTGCCTGCGCAGGTACTCACTGACGCCGCCGCCGGGTGATGCCTTCCGCATGCCCGTCAGCGAGAGGCGTGACAGCAGCGGCACGCTGCTCGCGCCGGGTTCCCCCTTCGAGCCGCGCGCCGGGGACGCGCCCGAAGTGATTTCCCCCGCGTCGTCGCCAATCGAGCGGCGGCCCCCCCGGATCGCAGCACCTGGCAAGCGGCAGGGCGCCGATCGATCGCCTTAAATGTTGCGCTTGCGCCGAGACACTAGCCGCGCTGAGCGTGATGTTTTAAATATTGCTCATCTCGTCAACCATGAGTTGCCACCTTAAAGACGATGCTTCATGATATGCATGAAGGTCCCGTTGATTGCAGTCTGCAGCCGCAAAGTATGCAGCCGCAAAAAGTGCACGAGGAACCGGCTGCAACAGGTTCCCGCAAGCAGGAGCTTCAACAGCCTCCCTTTGACGTGAGCTCCCGCACCTGGCACCGCCATGGGCGCCGAAGACAGGCTCCGCCCTGAGCCCGAGCTGCTGCCCTCGTTGGCGCCGCCCGGCGACAGCACCTCGTTGGCCGCCTGTGCCTGCGCCTGCGCGGCGCCGACATCGCTGCCCGCGCCCGTGCGCAGCTGCGGGTCCGCAGGCGACGCGCCGCCGTCACCGGCGAGCGAGCCCGCCTCCGCGAGCATGCTGCTCTGCGAAGGCGAGTGCGCCGGCGGCAGCGGCGGCGGCACTGTGCGCGCCTCCGAGGGCAGCCTGCTGCCGCCGCTGGTCACCTCCGAGGCCGCCGCCACGCTGCCCGCCTCCGCCTGCATGCTCGAAGACAGCCGGGTTTGTGGGATGCATGGCAACAAGTGCGCCTGCGAGGTGCTGTTGCGTCTGCAAGCTGCAGCGGCATTGCGTTGCGTTGCATTGCATTGCATTAGTGCGCTGTGGTGGGGAGGACGCCGTGCTGCTGCTCATGAGCACTGCCGCAACCAGCGCCACCGCGCCTTCATGGACGGGTTCTCTGCCGCGTCCAGGTCCTCGCGCCAACCGGGCTTGGCGGTGACGCCCTCCGCTTCGCGGCTGGCAGTGTTATGCACATCGGTGGACGCCTTGCCCGCAGGTTTGGGTGGCTTCTCCCCGCCTTTGCCTGTGCCTCATCATGCGGAGTCGCCTTGAGATCATTATGGAGCATGGCTGCCCAACGACCATCAACGCCTCTGCTGGCGATGTCAAGCAATTGCACGGGACTTCATCAAGCTGAGCGAAACCACGGGCTGTGCAATGGGACAGGTGTACCTTCCGCTGCGGGAGACGAAAGACAGCTGCCCATCTGCTGTCACGCAGAGTGGATGTTTGTTTCAGCAGCCGCGTGCCCTTCACTGCCCCCTGCGCAGGGAAAGATTACTTTCAGCACCAGGCGTTATATCAGTCGCAAAATGCTCCTGACGGTGAGAAAATTGCAAATTGCTGAGGCGATCAACGATGCCAGCCTGGTGAGATTGCTGCACAGAGGAGGGCACCATCGCAACGGGACTACAGCTTCCTGTGACAGCAGACGGCTAAATTGCTGGGGGAGGTACAACTGAAATCCTTGGGTTACGCCGCGCAGCACGGTTGCAGCACAGCTGTCCCACCCTTGAATCAGTCAGCCGAAGGGGGGTTGGTGCGTTGGCCAAGTCGTGCTTCAACGCATCCAGCTGTGCAGCCTTGCCTGATGGTGTGACAGGCTGATGCGGAGACAGCAACGCAACGCGACACATGCGCCTGTGCCCGCCCGACACTTGTGCCGTGTCTCGGTGCCCTACCCACCCTACCTGGAGGTTTTTGCACAGACACGAGGCCACTTTTTGCCGTCGCACCTGACTGTGGCCTAGTCTGGGTGTCCCTTTGTTTCCTGCGGCTATTGGCCAGGTCAGCTGTGCCGCTGCGCAAGAAGGCTGGCACCCTGAAACAGCAGATGGCACCCTGAAACAAGGCAATCGAATGTGCTTGTGGCTTCTTTTGCGTCAAGTCAAATTGGAAAGGGCTTCACGCGAGAAGGCGGCGTTCTTGAAAAGGGAATCGGCTGGTGATCACATCATGAACTTGGTCACGTGAGGCTCAGCAGCTACGCCAACCGGGGACCTCGCACTTTTTGGCCTCGTGTCTGTGTGAAAACCTCCCGGTAGGGTGGGTAGGGCACTGAGACACCGCACAAGTATTGGCGGGCACAGGCGCGTGTGTCGCGTTGCGTTGCTGTCTCCGCATCACACCATCAGGCAAGGCTGCACAGGTGGATGCGTTGAAGCACGACTTTGCCAACGCACCAACCCCCCTTCGGCTGACTGGTTCAAGGGAGGTAGGTAGCTCACCTGATCCTCAGCAGCATTTCCACAGAGAAGGAGGTTTGCGGACAGCGCACATGGCTACACGGCAACGCTGGACACCACGGCAGGCGGCGTACACTGTGCGGCAAGGTGCAAAGCACGAACTCAACGGAGTTAAGCTGCGGTCTACGGCAAGATGAGCGAGAGGCTATGTTGGCGGCGAGGTTTGCGCTGCTGGCAGGGCTGCCAGACCTCGGTGACAGCTGCTGCCGCCGCCGCTGCTGCGAGCAAGACAGGCAGCGGGGCGGGCCATTCAGCGACTGCGGGATGCCGAGCCCCAGTGACCTCAGCGGACCTCATTTATGCTCGGCGCCAATGCTAGTGCGGCGCCCAGCAGCGCACCTGCGCCGTCGTTCTGCATGCACAGAAGTTGTGTCCATGCTCATCAAACAGTATCCGCGGGGCACAGGGCATTGCGTCGTCCCAGGCCCAGATCCAGCGCCTGGCCAGCGCCGCCCCCAGCACGTGCACCTGCGCCCCGATGCCGCCATTCTGCGCACCAGCATGTACAGCCTGATGTTCAAAGATGAAATTATGGATCGTAAAAGGAACGTTTAGGTCACCGCCAGCACCAGTGACCCAGCACATGCACCTGCGACCCGATGCCGCCGTTCCGCGGGCCGGCACAGAGCCTCTGGTGTCCACGTGATTTTCAATCTTCCTTTCTTTGTAGTGTAGTGTCCAGGTAGTGTAATGTGCCCGGAGCGACCCCAAGGAGGCGTGCCGACAAGCGCAAATCCGACCAGTCTATAGGGCAGCCTCCCCTTGATTTTATCGATATTACATCCCAGGCTTATTGATACATGAACACTAGTCGGGGTAGCCAGGATCAGGTTTGGCGGCCGCCCTCCCCAGACAGCAGCTGCTGATGCGGCGCCTCTTTTGTGACCGCGCGCCTGCATCATTGGAATGGCACGTGATGAAGCAGGCCAGATTGAACTCTGAACAAAACTTACTTCTATGCCGTTACTTCGCACACACGTGAAGTACTGCTTGGTGAACAGCGGCGGCGCGGCGGTTGTGACGACAGCGTTGTAACCAGCAGCTCTATCTTGCAAAATACAAAATGGTGGTTCTCTGGTGCCACACACTTCCATTGCAAGCAGCAGCACCAGAGATGCAGATACTAGAGCTCCTGCATCCACTCGAAAGGTCCGTGTGCGTGGTGGTGGCATGAGGAAGCTGTTGAGAAAGCTCTTGAGGCAGGGGAGAAACGGTGCCTCTTTGCGATAATGGACCTCTTTCAAGGACATGACTGCCGCTCATCGAGCCGCGCAAGAAAATGCCGCAATCAGGAAAGGAAGAAGAGAAAACTCCCGAAACTGCCCGTGTCCAGCAAGTCCCTACCTATGTGCACCCTGGAGCATGCGGCCCAGAATGCGCCGGGCATGTCACGACGCCGCGTCACCCAGGCTGACCTCAAGTCCAACAGACAACATACAATCGCGACGCGCCGGCGGCTATCCCAATCCCCGTGCCGCCAGCCCCCAGAGCTGTTGTTCGTCTGCCCAACCCCTGCGGCAGCGACCACCCGTCCGCTCTGCGCACCAGCCGCTTGCAACCGCGGCAGCCGCCTCGAATTCAACGCCGCGCGTGGCGGCGGCGTGCCTCAGGCTGCGCAGCCCCTGTCGCGGCGCTGAAAACAGCTGCGCCTCTGCGCAAGAAGCTGCTGCCGCTGCTGCTGCGCCCCCGGTGGCAGTCCCAGCAGCGGTCAGTACGGATTCTCCCCTTTGCCACCCCCAAACGCCGCCCCGCCAGCCAATAAATGGATTGTTGCGCGACATAGTAGCAGTCAAAATGCGCCATAGACTCTGTCCCTTGAACCATCTGACCCCGTAGTTGTCCAAGCAGATGGCTGTCCCTTAAGGCCACGATGTTGGCTTTGGCCAGAGCTGCGGCTACTGGACGGCCGCGGCCCGGTAATAATAAGGCTGGCTGAGAACAACTAGCAGCAATAGAAAGAAACTGTAGAGGCGGCAGGTGGAGGCTTTGTTCGAGGCGCCTCGCCGCGTCGCCGCCGCCGCTGCCGACTAGGAAACGGCATCGTGCGGCTGCTGCAGGCGCGGCCGTGACGGCCGCCGCGACGCTCCTCTCCGGGTGTGCATCTGGACTCCGGCTCTGGACGACTGAAGGACTACTCTGAGTAGGGCTCGCTGGGCTTCCCTGTCTGCGCGTGTTGTGCGATCGCGCTTCCAAAGTGCGCTTCCACCCGCTTTGTAGGATATATCCACGTCTCACCTCCCTTCTCCTCACCCCCGGCCGGCCGGGTGCCTGCCCCGCCTCCCGGTGGCGGCAGCGAAAGCGGCGCCGTCGGCGAGCGCGGCCGCGCTGCACCCCCTGCGGTCGCGATCGCAGGTGCCGCCGCCGGCCGGCTGCCAGCAAGCAGCCGCTGTGGCGGCACTAGACGCGGCGCTTGCCTACCGCTGCAGGCGGCCTCACAGATGGGACGCGGCGCCGTTGCTGCTCCTCGCAGCGGGCGGCGGCGGCGGCGGCGGCGGCAGCGCGGGGAAGTGTGAAAACTCTCACTGCGCGACAGGCGCCGCCGCCGCCGCCCCCGCGGCCCGCAGCGGCCGCTGCTTGAGCGGCTGGATGGACACATGCAGCGGCTTGTCGCCCATGCGCGCGCCGTTGAGGGAGGAGGCGGCTGCCGCTGCCGAGCGGGGGTCCGAGTAGTTGACAAAGCCGACCCCGCGGCAGGCGCCGCCCTCGTCCGTCAGGATGCGCACCGACAGCACCGCGCCCAGTGGCGCAAAGTGCTCGTACAGGAACAGCTTATCCGCCTGCAGGCAGATGGGGATGGCATCGTCAGCGATGCAATGTTGGACGCGACATGTGCAACCTGGTCGATTAGGCCTGCCTGCAGGTTAAGGTGTTGATGAGCAGGCAGCACTTTGGGTCTGCATCTACTAAGCTACTTACTTCCTGGCAACACAGGACTGCTGTCAGAATAGCACATGCTCAGCAAGGTGTTGATCCTCCCTGGCAGTATTTCCGCTGGTGTGCTGGTGTCTGGGTGCAATGCTCGAATGGCTGCAGCAGTCGGGAGTCAATTTGAGCGTCGAGTAGCATTTGAACCTTCAGCGAAAGGCAACCCAGGTATGCAGCAAGCCCTACCTCCTGGGGCAGGTTTTTGATGTAGAGGCTGGCGGACTGGCCGCCGCGGGCGCCGCCGCTAGATGGCAGGTACCCATACCCCGGCCGCCCACAGCCGTAGCCGCTGGCGCCGCCGCCGTAGGCGCCCCCCTGCTGGAAGCCCTGTCAAGAAGCCAGGCCGAGCAGTCAGCGACATTGGCATCTCATGCGGCGTTGCGCCGGGCCGGCAGTGCCGCTGTCCGGGCTGCCGTACCAGCTGGCCCGACTCCTGCTACTGATCAGCTGCCACTGATTGCTGCAGCTGGAAAGGTACAGGTACAAGGTACATCTCATCAGTCATGTGCTGACAGGGTACGGCCGGATGGTACGGCACTGCCGAGCTGGAAAACAGGTTTTAGCAGAAGCAATGCTTTTGAGGCCTTGGCACCTGCTGGGCGTCTGGCGACTCGGCCCCGAAGGCGGTGAAACCCGCAGGCATGCTGCCCGCGCCGCCTGCAGCACCAGAGAGCGCAATGTGGATGGATTAGAACAACGCGCCAGGCTGTACGTGCCAGCACAGCTGTCAAGCACTGATCACCTGTCGTGCACTCATTGATCGTAGGCAGATGTGTTTGGGGGGATCCACTGGAGAGGCACAAAAGTGCACTCGTGCCAGGATCTGCTCTGCAGCTGCAGCCGTGCACGCAGTGCCCGCCGTCCGCCGCCAAGCACCCGTGGGCCGGTTCGAGCTAGAGGGGTGGGCAAGCTGCTGAGCATCCTATCTCGAAATCAGAAACCAAGACAACAGACACTGCACCTGCGGGCCAGGTGTCGCCAGCGAAGCGCTGCTTGCGGGCTGCCTTCCGCTGCTTCTCCTCTGGCGTGTCCGCAAAGCGCACCTGCAAGGGTTCAAGGACTCAGAAACAGTGAGTGCTGCCAAAACAGGTCAGGAAGGCTGCTCCGGTGATGTTGGCCACAAAGTCGAATCCAGCCGGGCAGAGGCTTCCATGTGCGCAGGCTTCAAGCGAGCTGGCGCGATGTCTCAGCTGCATCCCAGGAGCGGAGGGTCAGTGGCAAGCCTCCCCAGAAGTTGGCGCACCAGCAGCGGCGGGCCGCCAGGCCCCGTGGGCGGCGCACACTCGTGCAGCGGTAAGTCGGTCCGGTGCCAGTGCGCAAAACTCAGGCTGTCCCAACACATCCTCCAGATCAGGTTTGATTCAGTAGCGCCCCACCAGCAGCGGCGGGCCGCCGGGCCCCGTGAGCGGCGCGCGCTCATGCAGTGCGGAGATTGCGGCCGCCGCGGCGTCGACGCTGCTGAGGCGCACGAGGCCGCCCGCTGTCTGCGTTGCCGGGTCGCCGTTCAGCGGCCCCCGCGGGTGCAGCATCCGGCACTCCTGCGCGTATGCATATGATGACGTGAAAATGTCTTGTCAGGAGCAACCTTCGTTCCCATTCGGTGGCGTCGGCCGCGATGCCTACAGGGGGTCAGATGTGTGGAGCAAACTTCGGCTCGCCAGATGGCGAGCTGAGCGGCCTCGCAAGCTGATCGCTTGATGGCCAGCTGCGTCACCACAACCGGCTTCCGTGTCCACATGATTGCTTCCGTCTCCACACGACACGATTACTTCCGTCTCCACACGACAAACTGTCTTCAAGTCAGGAAGGGAAGCGACATTTAGCGTCTTTATGGTGTCTAGATGTCATTCCAATTGGGATCAGGGCTCCATGATTTCTCTGGTCCTGCCGAGTGTGTCCGATGTTCGGACTAACAGCCAGAAGTGCGAGTCGCCACACATCCTGTAGTCCTGTTGGACATCCTGTTACAACAACAGAAAGAGGAAACAAGCAGTGCTCACCGTTACGCCACCGTAGGGTGCAAAGAGGTTGGCCAGGTCCTCGTCCGTCCACGACGCTGGCAGGCCCCTGATGTACAGGTTGTCTGATGGCGTGCGCCCCTGTACGCAGAGCGGCGGCGGCATCAGAAACAGGGCACCGGGCCGTAGATGCGGGTATGGTGATCTGGGCATCGAACCAAGATGTGGTCTCTGGCACGGAGCAGTACAGTAGGAAGTCATGCCCGCATGCTTCGAACAGAAGACGGAAAGCTGAGCAAAGACGCTGTGAGCCCCCATCAGAAGGGCCGCGATTTGAGTGTACCTACTGATGTGGCATATGGGGTTGAGGAAACAGAATGTGGGGTTGAGCAAAGCCGTGATGCTATGAAACCTGCACAGCAATGCGAAAGCAGCACAAGGTGACCGGCGGTTGCTGTCGCCCACCTGACCACGGCCGGCATCGGCGTCTGCGTGCTTCACCTCCAGCGTCGACCCCAGCTGCCCCAGCTGCTGCCCGTTCACCGCATCAATGGCGGCCGCTGCCTGCGGGACAGCGGCAGCACACTGTTCGCTGCCCTTCCGCTTCCCATTGAATTTTGATGCCGTCTGTCCTGTGACACGCGCCGGCAGGGAGATTTCGCATGAAGTCAAGATCCCCGACACTGTAGTGCCCACATGCAACATCAGTCAGGCTGGCCAGATTGCTAGCTGGCGGCGTCATGGGCATGGTCATGCGTGATGACTGCGTCGGCCAGGTGCATAACGCAGCAGCAGCTGCAGCCATCAAGGGGCGCAGCCCAGGGGGCCCACCTGTGACGGGTCTGCAAATTTTATGAAGCCGTAGCCTTTGGAGAGCATGGTGCGCCCATTGCGGATGATGCGGCAGGTGTCCACGATGCCAAAGTTCTGGAACATCATCGTCAGGCCCGACTCGTCCAGGTCTGCATGCAAACACACACGGCTCAGCAGGCCAGGGAGGCAGAGGGGCTGGGTGCACCACTTTCCAGGGGTCTAGCTGGGAGGTAGAGTGACACTGCACGGCTAGCACTGCCTGGCACAGCCGTCCATGGGTGTGACCGGTAATACTGGATGACTGAGACGCCGCTTTTGCGCCGAACAGACGGAGCGGGGGCCCACCAACCCCTCGGTGACCAAGTTGCCGCTTGGTACCGGCAAAGATGTGACTCGATCGGGAGTCTGATGCAACTGGCATCGGAACCGCTCCCCGCCCAGCTGGATCCATTCCAGATCAGTGAAAAATCATGAACTATCTGCAGTAGCGTTCGCGGCCGCAGCAAGGCGTTTCAGCGAACCCGGAAGGTCCCGAGCCGCAGTCAAATTGAACCTGGTACAACGCACGCGCCCGTCCTTTCGCGGGTGCCCGTCAGGCAGCGACGCCGTACAACTGAGGGCTGGACAGCCTCAGATGGATTCCGGCGCCCTCTGCACGCGGACGCCGTGCCGGCGTAGGTTTACCACGGTGGCTTGAAAAGGTCCACTCTGTAGCAGGGCGGCAGCTGCACGGCGAGAATCCCGCGCACGCTGCCGCGCCTGCCACGGCCCGCAGATTGGGCAGCAGGATGTGTTACCTGTGACGCACAGCTGCGCGTCTCAACACATGCATGAGTTTCGAAAGTTCGAGTGGTCCGAGTCACTCACCTGGCGGCAGTCCCTTGACGAAGAGATTGCCGTGCTGCGGCGGCTGCGCGTCCACTTCGTTTGGCTGCCCGCCGACACCGCTGCCGTATCCAGGCATGCCGTCTACATCCGCCACGAATCCGTCGCCCATATTGGCCATCAGCTTATGACTGTCCAGCGATATCGGACTGCCACCGAGCCGCCTATCGCGCCCGCCACTCAGCGCAGCAGCATGGCAGGTCCGCAACACGCAGCAGGGCGGCGGCCGCTGGCCAGCCACGCATTTGGAAGGACCGAAGGACGACGCCGAAAATGCAACAGTCTCGTGACTAAAGCGCCGCAGGCCAATTTCCCGTTACGGTATTCCCTACTCTGACAAATCAAGCTGATGTTTGTTTAAGGTCCTTGTCGCACATAAGTACCGGTATCCAAGAAAAGCATCTCGTCTCTACCCAGCTTGTGCAAGCTGCTCCTCGTAGCTTATCCATGTCTCTTCGCTCGCAAGTGTGACTGAAGCACTTGCGGTTGCCCCGCCGCATCGCGAACATTGCGAACGATTCTGGCACCAACACTGCTGCACATCAGCAGTGGGCACCGATGCAGCGCGATCCACCCGCAACAGAGCGGCAGGGTCTCAGCTCTTGAATCACGGCAGCCCCCCTGAAAGTGCGCTGCATCACTCCGCAGACAGGACTGTTGGACTTGACGTCGCTTGTGTATTGTAGCCTCTCTTCTCAGCCTTGGTCATAGTCTGCAATCCGCAGCACAATCTCAGCTCATCTGCCATTCGACGGCCGTCAGGCCTGCTCGGCTTTTCAGCTGACTTCCCACCTGCCGCCCTGAGGCAAACGCCACAGCAGCGCCGACCCCGAGCTGGCCGAGCGGCTGCTCGGCGGCATGGCAGTCCAGGAGGGTGGCCAGCGCGGCTGGCCGCTGCTCCTGGGAGGCGCTGCGCTCGGCGTCGCAGCGGCAGCGGCCGCCTACTCTGTGGCGCTGTACCTCCAGACCGCCTCGGAGCCCCGCAACCGCCGCAGCCGCCGCGCCAGGCACGATTGCATGAGCAGACGGCCTTGCATGTCACGCACATGAGGTTGCGCATGTGTTGCTGCCGCAGCCCTCGCGCCAGGCCGGCGTGCACGAGGCAGACCGACATGCGTGTCGCGCAACATGTTATCGCGCATGCGGTGCGGATATGTTCCTGCTGCACTGCTCAGTCAGTGCCCATCAGTTTCCTGCAGTGCTATAGCCAAGAAGGTGCTCCTCTGCGTCTCCTGCAGGCTTGCGCGGCATAGCGGGCGCCGCGCCGCCAGCGCCGACAGCCAGTCTGCTGACGACGAGGGCAGCGACTTGGACGCAGAGGAGGACGCCTCGGTCTCTGCTGATGCCGCAACGGCGCCGCCAGTGGACAGCTGCGCGCGCCGCAAGGGCCGCGGCGGCCGCCGCGAGAACGGCCTGGCCGCTGAGGGTCCCACCCACAGCAGCGGAAGCGGGGATGCAGGGGCGCCGCAGCAACAGAACGGGTTCTGGGACCACCACGGCGGCAACGCGGGGCAGCATGGGCTGGATACACCGCTAAAGGCACGGCGCGTGCGCCTTGCGCCGGTGAACCTGCAGCCCAACCAGACATTGTCGGTTCTGCTTGCCTGCATGGATGCTGCTGATCACAAATAGGCTTCCTCTGCCAGGCGAATCCTCAGATGTGGTCGAGTCTGCAGCCTGAATTTTCCTTCTGAATCTGTGGAAGCCACCGCGACCTTTGAGGACACACCCATCCACCTGTCCAACCAAGAGAGCTGACTGCAAGGGGATTGGCGATTCCACCTGCAGGACAGCGGATCGCAGTGGCCACCGCCGCAGGCACCTGCGTCTGGCCGCAGCTGGGGCCGGGACAGCCGCTTCCGCGACTCGCCGGCGGGCTCCATCGAGGTGTGGCGGGCGGTACCTGTGGCTGAGCATGCGGGAATGACGCCCTGCCACAGGGCTGTCTGCGAGCCTGCTCGTGGATTCAGGACTGCAAGCGCCACAGACTCGTCTTATCCAGATTGGGGACGCCGCACATCCCGCGCACGACAGTGTTCGAACATCCGATGGGCCTTTGGGCGCAGATCGGCGAGGCGGGGCGGCAGTTGCGCAATGCGCCGCAGCCCAAGTACTACAATGGGCCCTCCAACCGCTCCGGCGGCATGCAGGCGGCAGCGCAGGAGGCGCTCGCTGGGCAGGAGACGCCCCTGCTGGTGCGTCTTCCTGTGCTGTTCCAGGGGTCGCAGTCCACCTCGAAGGTAGCGCTGCATGTACAATTTTTGCTGGCACCGCTGAGCTCGATGAAGCTTCCTTGGAAGGGGACGCAAACAGCGCGCTGCCGGCGCCGCTCTTGAAGGCACACGCTATGCCTGGGGTTGTCCATCGACCTTTCAGGCGTCAGAACAAGCCAGAACAGCGCCAGAACAGCATCTTGAATACAAGGTTCCTCTGCCTACCGCGCAGGACCGGCACGCGTCGTCGGCGTCGCTGCGGGGGGGGCCGCTGCCGGCGCCGGCGCCGGGGCACATGGTGCCGGGCACGCTGCTCAGCCACCCGGGCCATGCCCCCGCGCCCAACCACCACCTGTCCACCGCGCCCGACCTCATCACCGAGGGCCGGGTGCGTCGCGCCTGGCAGCATTTCCCAATGAGTCATGAAGGGTCGAGCCCGTCTCTCTCTCGCTTCCCCACCAATCCACGCACCACCTCACACATGATGAGCACACACGAAGCACCTGTCGCAACTCTGCGAATGTATGAGAACACTCAGTTGGAATTCGTGTGAACATCTGAGTGCGTGTGCGCGCGCAGATGATGGAGGACGCGGCGCTGCACGAGCAGTACACGCGCGTCATCACCCCTGAGCCCGCGCTCAACGAGGAGACAGAAGACGTGTGCGCGCTGCTTAAGGAGTGCTACGACATGCGGTGCGCGCCGTCCGCGCCATGTCTCTGTTATCGTCTTCAACAAATCTTTTGCTGTGCCACTTGCCCTATTGTGTGTGTCCTGGCAGGGGACCAGGACTTTGGAGCGGCACCGCCGCCGCCCGGCGGCGAGACACGCCGCGCTTTGCGCTTGACAAACCTCCGCAGCTCATTGGCATCTTGTGTGGCAGCGCTCTCGCTCTGCCTTTTTGGGACAAGAACACGTGGCTGTCCAGAAGCAGTGTGGCGCATGCAGCGGCACGCATTGTTGAAACAGATGCAAGGCCAGTCCCTCCTGACGCGTGCTGTCTCTTCCCTACAGGAACAAGTGGCTCTTCAAGAGCAGCGTGGTGCACCCGGTGGCATGCCAAAACCGTCTAGGGGTGTCACCCATTGACGTGCGCTGTCTCTGTCTCTCACAGGGACAAGTGGCTGTTCAAGAGCAGCGTAGTGCACCCGCCGGACGCGCAGGAGGTGGCCAACCCCAGCGAGCTCTTTGCGCGCGACCCCTTCGAGTTTGACACCGCCGACTCGGAGACGCAGGCAAGACGCTTTTGGAGTTTTCGAGCATCAAATCAAGCTGTGGGCTGCCTGTGGAACGCGCACCAGAGCCTCGGTCTGTGTTTGAGGGCCGCAGCTGAGGCTGCGCCTGGGTTGTGGTTGGAGGCTGGGGCCTCCTCGCGAGGACGGGGGTTTCAGATTGATGGTAAATTTTCCGGGATGCGGCTGCCCGCTTGCGGGCTTATCTAAGGCCCAGGTACCATATTAATTTTCAGTAATACTGCCTTGTCACCGGTACACTTTAGTAATAATCAGTAGCTGTTGGGGTCCAGCCCGCAAAGTATTCCTGCTCGGCACGGCAGTAATACCACCGCTGGAATACCTGCCGACTACGATATGCAGCTAGAGGCTGGCCCCGCTGCTGCACCAGCCAGCCATTCAGTGTGGTGGCAAACGTAGGCTTCATGTGTCGCTCGCTGACTGGCTGACCAGCCGCCATAAGTCATGTGCAGAAAATGAGTCAGTCGTGACGCAGCGATGCATCTCCAGCTGGCTCCCTGTCTGGTGCTCATATGATGTGCTTCCGCAGCCGCCTGCAGGCATAGAAGTCCACACCCTATTCGATTAGAAGACGTGACGCAGTTGTGGCCTGGAAGCTGGGCAATGTAGAGGGCCGAATCGCGCTTTCCTTGCTGTTCAGGCATCGGAGTTGGTTTCGAGGTGCACGATGCACAGCGCGAGCGCAAATGCAGACTGGCTGCTGCCGTCCGATGCCAAACTGACATGAGCTGAAGCATCTCGATTCTTTCTCCTGCAGGGCCCGGAGTTTGAGTTCGGACATGATGCACGGTGTGACGCGGGTGTGGGCCGACGCCGGCCGACGGCAAACAACACGAGCAGATTGACGATCTCATTGCTCAACATCATTCTCCTGCAGGCCTCGGAGTTTGAGTTCGAGATGGTGCATGGCGTGACGCGGGTGTGGGCCGACGCCAGCCGGGAGATGGTGGTGGCGGACACGCCGGGGGACAGCTACGAGTTCTTCGTCGACATGCACAGGTGCAGAGTTTGCAGTCGTGTGCAGCTTGTGTGTTTTACGTCTTTGGGCTGCCGTGTGCCGGTGAAAGTGCAGGCCCAGCGGCGCGAGTTGCAGTGCTCCTGCGTGCCCGTGTCCCGCTGCAAGGCCCTCAAGGGCAGCAAAGATCCGCGTTCACTGCTCAAGCTGACGCTCATGAACGAGCGTGGCGGCTACAAAACCTTTCGAGTCTCCAGCGGTCGATATCTACATGCACGAGGAATGCCAACCTGCGCTTGCGTCCCCGCAGGATGCTTGCGATCCAGTCGATGGGCGCAGTGCGTAGCTTCTGCTTCCACCGACTGCTGCTGCTGGAGCAGAAGTTCAACTTGCACGTCATGATGAACGCCGACAAGGAGTTCCTGGCGCAGAAGTCCGCGCCCCACCGGGACTTCTACAATGTCCGCAAGGTGCGCCGGCGCAGCACCGCATCGTTGTCAAACCCACAATCTCGACTCTTGACCTTCGTCGTTTCAGCATGCCGACTACATAAAGTCCAGCGCCTGCGCAGCGGGCAGCGCGGTTCACCTCCTGCTTGATCGGTCCAGCTGGCGCATCCGCAAATCCTTATCAAAAGAAAGAGAGTGCATTCAACTTTGAACACATTCTTGGCGTTCGCAGGTGGACACGCACATCCACCACTCGGCGTGCATGCACCAGAAGCACCTGCTGCGCTTCATCAAGTCCAAGCTGCGCAAGGAGCCGGACCAGGTCGTCATCTTCCGCGACGGCAAGTTCCTCACCCTCGCCGAGGTCTTCGAGTCGCTGCAGATGACCGGGTGCGCCTTGTTCGTAAATCAAAAGCGCAAAGAATGCACGTGACCCCATGCGGTCTGGACGGCGAGCATCAAGCCATCGCCCGCAGCAGACTCACCTGCTGGCAGAGCGCACCCGGATGCTCCCGTGATCCCTGACCTGGTCCAACTCAGACGCAGGAGAACGCTCCAATCCAGACACGAGTGCCCGAAGCATCCTCTGGCAACCTTCACGCCGGCGTTTTCGTTTCTGACTTGTCGCTGAGGCTTTGACTGCTGCGTGAAATGCAGGCACGACCTGAACGTGGACACGCTGGACATGCACGCGGACAAAAACATCTTCCACCGCTTCGACAAGTTCAACCTCAAGTACAACCCGTGCGGCCAGTCGCGGCTGCGTGAGATCTTCATCAAGCAGGTGCAGTTCCCCAGCACACGCTCTGTCATCCTGTGCCTCAACATCCTGTGCCTCACAAGAAGGTTTCATGTAAGCAGCAGCCTCAGGTGCCGCAGCAGTGTCGAGCGTCGTGCCGCATTCCTGCAGTTTCAATTGTGGCACCGCTGCAGCACAGCCAGCATGCCTATTAGCAGACCTGCAGCGCGCAGCATGTCTTCGCAACACGTGGTTCGCTGGCGACAAGAGATGTTGACGAAGAAAGGCCTGGGACCCACCAGTACTGAAGCATCTCGTACATCTGCCCGCAGGACAACATCATCCATGGGCGCTTCCTGGCGGAGCTGACACAGGAGGTGGTGGCGGACCTGGAGGTGCGCTTTTTGCAGGGATCTAATGTTGCCATAATGGGCTTTCTAGTGTTGGGAGCCAGCAGCAGCTGTTGTTTAAGTACACTTTCGGCCTTTAAACACAGAGCACTGCTCTGTGCATCGTTTGCTGCGCTGCGCCACCCTGCCTCATGTTGCAAGTGTCTGATGGCATGAGCAGCCACCCAGCAGCGGCTGCCCTGGCGCCCCACGGTTCACGTGGCTGAACGAAACCCTGCAGGCGAGCAAGTACCAGCACGCGGAGCTGCGCATCAGCATCTACGGGCGAAAGCGCGTGGAGTGGGACATCCTGGCCGCCTGGATCTGCCAGCACAGCCTGTACTCCGACAACGTCGTGTGGCTCATCCAAGTGCGCCCTCATCTCCTCCTGCTTTTCGTCCAGCGCTCATACTCAGTTCTGCTCGGTGTTGTTCACAGCGCCGTCTTTCTGGTGTGTGCAAGGGAAGTGCCGCTGAGCCATCGCAGGTCATGAGCACCATGCGTCCTCTGCCGTCTGTCTGCTCCCTGTCCTCTAGTTGACAATCTTACCTCTAGTTGACAATCTGTGCATGGTCACGCCGCAGATCCCGCGGCTGTATGCGGTGTATAAGGAGCAGGGCATCATCGAGACGTTCGAGCAGATGCTGGACAACATCTTCACGCCCCTCTTCGAGGTCACCAAGGACCCCAACACCCACCCCCAGCTGCACCTCTTCCTCAAGCAGGTAGGCGGCTGAAAATACAACGACATTTGCTGGCAGCAATGCTGTGCGGCGCGGCTCGAGAAGAGCTATCGAAGACGTGCCAGAAGCGTTTGCCAAGCTGCTCTGGCGACTCCACGTTACTTCACACTAGCCTGGCGCTGCCGTGAAACGGCCAATGTGCATTCACGACTGTCCGTTGCCTGTTCCCTCCGATATAATAAAAGGCATTCTTCCTCCTCAGTGTGTGGGCTTCGACATGGTGGACGACGAGAGCAAGCCGGAGCGGCGGCCCAACAAGCACATGCAGCGCCCCGACGCATGGAACCTGAAGCACAACCCGGCATACTCCTACTACGCCTTCTACACCTACGCCAACCTGTACACGCTCAACAAGTTCCGCGAGGCGCGCGGCCTCAACACCTTCGCCTTCCGCCCGCACGCCGGTGAGGCATCATGGCTGCCGCTGGTGCAGCAGCCTCGGAACTGCATCTTCTTGTCCTTGCGATTGTCTTGAGATGGCAAGTCTCGCAAGGCGCGGTGCCTCAACGCCTCTGCCTTCTGCCCGCACGCCGCTGCGCCACCGTCCTTTCTCTGCACCAGCTACATGCAAAGTCGGCCAGAACATCCACACCTGCAACCTGCTGTGGCGGCAAGCCGCAAGCGCCTTGTATCAAGCAGCGGCTGGAGGCGTTCCAATACCAGCAGCCGCCTGCCTTCACAGCTGGTCGGATCGCATCTGCCCCAAACCTCAGGGGAAGCGTCAACACGGTTCATGTTGCTCCTGCTGTGCAGGCGAGGCGGGGGATGTGGACCACCTGGCGAGCGCCTTCATGCTGTGCGAGAACATCGCGCACGGCATCAACCTGCGCAAGTCGCCCTGCTTGCAGTACCTGTACTACCTCAAGCAGGTGTGACGGCGCTGGAGGCCTGTGCCCCTTTGTCTTGCACGTCAGCCTTGTTCAAACATTTTCAAGCTGCGGAATAATGCTGCCGCCCCGCCTTCCCTGGGTGCAGCATGTTCTAGACGCTGCCCGCAAGCATGACAACATGTGTCTTCGCTACAGAATAGCCTGTGCTCGAGCCCTTCTGGGCGCAGGAGCGTGTTCTCAGATGCGTCTGTGAACTATCAACTCCCGGTTCCAACTCCTTGGGTTCTGAGCCTCACCTCTCCACTCTGTCTATGTGCAGATCGGGCTGTGCATGAGCCCGCTGTCCAACAACAGCCTGTTCCTGGATTACCACCGAAACCCGCTGCCGGTGTTCTTTGCGCGGGGCCTCAACGTCAGCCTGTCCACCGACGACCCGCTGCAGATCCACCTCACCAAGGAGCCGCTCGTCGAGGAGTACTCTGTCGCAGCGCAGGTGGGAACGCTATCTGAAAGAGTGATCAGGGTTTTGCTCGACTTTCAGAGCTTGCTTCCTGATGTACTGCTTTGGCCGGCAGGGCTCAGGGCCTGGGCAGCGCTCGAAGCTGCTTCTCCCCAGCAGTGTGCCTATGGTTCTGGCGCAAGATTGCTCGCATTCCTGTGCCTGGTTTCTCTTCCCGATCTGCGTTTGAACTTATGCCCGTGTTCCCGCGTGCAGGTGTGGAAGCTGAGCGCGACAGACCTGTGCGAGATCGCGCGCTGCTCCGTGCTGCACTCCGGCTTCCCGCACCAGGTAACAAAGCTTGCGCCCTGCAGTTCAGTCCAGATTTCCCTGCAGCTCACCCGACATCTGTCGTCTGGACTACCATTTGGTCATGAAGCCCCAATGCTCTTCACTGTCGATCCGCCACTACGAACAGGTGAAGATGCACTGGGTGCACCGGCACTACTGGAAGCTGGGCCCGGAGGGCAACGACATCCAGAAGACCAACGTGCCCAACCTGCGCATGCGCTTCCGCGCCGACACCTTCGTCGAGGAGCTGGGCACCGTGCTCTCCGGCGCCGCCGCGCACGCCCAGCGCAAGGGCGCCCAGTCCTCCTGAGCGCAGCAGCAGGAACGCAGAGGCTGCTGCTTTGGCGCTGCTGCGCAAGGGCGCCCAGTCCTCCTGATGGGGCGGCAGCAACTTCCCGAGCAACTTGTGCAGTCATGGGGAGCGATGCCCAGCGCCGGTGCGCACGCGAAAGGGCGCCCAGTCCTCATGGAGGCGGCAGCAAGCTCAAGGGGCCGCTGCTGCCTGGGCTGACCCCGCCTGTCCAGCGGGGTGCAGGGCGGCTAGGCTGGCGCAGCCACTGTACTGGTGGCAGCTTTGAGCCGGAAGGCTGGCAGACGGCAGCTGCTGTAGTGGTGAGGCGCCACACCAGCGTGAGCCTTGCAATGCGCAGGGCAGGCATGGAACATGGCAGCGCCCACCGCCAGCATTGGTGGCAGTTCATGGCGCTTCACATGCCTCATGACCAGAAGGTGCAGGGGCGGTGCTTCGGAGCGCCTCACAGTGTGGGATAGCGACAGATTCTGAAGATCCTAGGTAGACGCACACCAACATGTTGGCAGCAGTGTTGTGGGCGGGACTTCAGGCAGACGAACGATGGGGAGCTGCATCCCCTGACGCTCTTGCAGCGGTGTTTTAGAAGTGTGGTCGTGAGGCTTTATCTGTGCAGAAGAGCCCGGGCAGACACATGGAATACTGATTCATTGCGGAGGATTGTGCTGTTTGGCAGCTCGCGCGATGCAGGAATGTGCAAATGAACCACATCTAGGCACATGCACCCGAATGCGCTCAGAATCCTGCACCCGAGCCTCCCTGACCCCAGCGGCCACACAGCTGTCATTCGCTCTAGCTTGTTCTGTGCCTCAAGCAGCTCGAACTCCTTCATCAGCCGCCGCTTCTGCGCCAGCGCCGGTGCCCCTGCCGCGCCAGCAGCGCCGCGCCGTACGCCGCCTCCGCCTGCGGCGACGCCTCGACCGGCACGCCCAGCTTGGCCGCCCGCATCGACGTCCACTTGTCGTTGTTCGCGCCGCCGCCCGCCGTGTACACCTGAATGTAGCAGCAGAAGGCGTTCTCAGCCATCGCTAGCCACTGCTTTCACACACGACTGCCACAACCCAGGATTGGCGCGAGACCGACAGCAGCGGCGAGGCGCCCATCTTGCGCAGCATCATACATGCAAATCCCTTGCATCCTCTGCTCCACATGAGCCTGGCTCGAGGCTGGTAACACCCTGACGTAAATATCTGCTTTGAAGCACCCTCGTCAATGGCGACGCGCCCATCTCCCGCAGCAGGCCATACGCGCGCGACTCCACGTCCGCCACACCCTCCAGCAGCCCGTGCAGGAAGGCCACGTCATCCTCTGGTCGCGGCTCCATCTGCGGCGCCAGCTGCGGGTCGTTGACGGGGAAGCGCTCCCCAGGGCGGGCCAGCGGGTAGTAGCCCAGGTTCGGGGAGCGGCTGACGTCGATTTGAGCGGTCAGCTGGGCGAGCTGCGCATCGGTGAAGAACTTTCGAAGCACCGCACCGCCGGTGTTGGACGCGCCACCTGCAGGAACGCACCACGAGCATGAAGGTCAATTTCAGTCTGCTAGTGCTGCAACCTCGCAAGCAAAAAATGCTAGAGATTCATATGCCAAAGTGGTAGTATGATGCAGCAGTGCGCTCAAACAAAGTACCTGCTGGGCAGATCAGAGATTGTAGGCTTCACGGCTGACTGCATGACCGCTGGCGCTCACGAACAGATGGTCTTGTGTATTGTACGAATCTGGCTCTGCAGCACTGTTGCCTGAGCCGCACAAGCCAAGTCAAGACTCTCCACACTACCAAGTGCAGCGGCATGGGGACTTGTCCAGCGCCTCACCCACGAGCCAGGTGTCGCCCAGGCGGTGGCTGTAGACGCCGGTGGCCGAGTCGTCGACGCGCGCGCTGCTCAGCAGCTTCACGGCGAGCGTGCTGCCGAGGCTGGTCACTGCGGCGCCCAGCTCGCAGGGCTCGATGCCCACTGCGAGGAACGCCGCGATGCTGTCTGCACACATGGCGCACACAATGGGTTCGGGCTTTCGTCGTCAGCACTATTCCCCGTCTTGATACCATCTGCGGTGTCAAACACAATGCCAGGTCGGAGGGATCGATGCCCACCGCCAGCAACACGGCGATGCTGTCTGCAGCATGGGGGATGTTATTGCGACAAGCTCAGTGAGATGGGCATTGTTGGTCGTGCAAATCCCTGTGCAAGTAGCGTCCGCAGTGCCGAACCCGATGGCCGAACCGGAGGCGTCAGGGCCCACATCAACATGAGCTCTGGGCAACGGCACTACGTGCCAGCTGTGCAAGCTCTGGAATGGTCACAGCTCGTGCGGCAGTGCATTCTGGGTTCGAAAGCCCTGAAGCTGGGCCTCTCAAATCCTGTCAACGTCCAAGCACTGCAGCTGAGTGCACCTGTGGTGCCGGTGCAGATGAGGCAGTGTGCCGGCAGGCCGGTGCGCTGGGCAGCGCCCGCCGTCACTGCCGCCACGCCGGTGCCGGGCGCCAGCACCCGCCGCGGCAGCACGCCCGCAAAGTCCTGCAGCGTCAAAGCGTGATCAAATGCTGCGGCTGTGGTACAGCGGCGCCTGTCACTTGAGCTGCAATGGAGGTTTGGGTCTCGCTGCATTCTCCGCAGCCGATGTGCGAATCAAGTTCTGCGGCACAAACACGCACTTGGGGCACACGGGGCAAGTTGCACGAGCCTCAGACAACAGTGCTTCGCAGCGTCAAGGATGAAACCGCAAAGTTGCTGGCGCCGCACCTGGGAAGCCAGCCAGTCGGGCCAGCGCTCTGCCGCAGGGTCGAAGCCCAGTTTCAGGGCATTGTTCCAGTCGCTCACGTCCCACTGCCCATGCAGCAGCGCCGCCGCCCAGTCCGCCTGGTGCAGCAGCCCCACCTCCACTCCCTGGGCTGCGAGCAAAGGCGGAGCGTGAAACCGTTGCAGCGTTGAAGCGTGGTTGTGATTATCAAAGTGTGAGACGCAACCTCGGCCAGTGCTCCAGCGCTGCACCATTCTGCCTGGTGCAGCAGGCCGGCCTCCACACACGACCTGGACTGCAGGCCAGCCCGCATGTCAGAACATGAATTGGCTCGTGCTTCTGTTCGAGGTATGATCTCCCTCAAAGTCCCTGTCGAGGTGTGCAGGGGCAGGAAGACGACGAACAAGAATAAGACGCGTCGTTCTGTTTCGCATACGGCTCACCTTTCCTGCTGCCAGGACACCGCCCTGCCGCCACGCCAGCAGCTTGGCAAGCGTGGATGTCGACGCTCGCACTGTGTGCCCCTCCGGCGCGATGTCCTGCAGCGGCAGGCACAGGACGGTCGAGCACGCAAGAGAGTAACGTGGTGTAGCATTATGGTCGGGCTTGAACATGATTTGGACATCCAGATCCTGGCGCCAGTGCATGGCTGTATCGGTTGTCGGATCTTTGCCACCATAGTCGATACGAACTTCGATATGCTAAACCATCTTGCAAGACCACAGTGAGAGCGTCCACAGCGGCTTGTTCCTCGTTGAACAGCTTGCGCGCCACCAGCAGCGCCCTGCATCATTGCTGCATCCCACAATCAGTTACTTGGACTTGCTTCATCTTGTATTCATAAAGCAGACATCTCACGTCCACGACGTCCACTGCGGCCTGCGGCTGCCTTACATCATCAGGCTGGGCGGCGCCAACGGCGTTGTGCACATGAGGCGACTTATTGATATCTCGAAGGCTTCCTGCGAGTGGAGGGTGTGTTGGGTAGTCAACCACCGAGATCCTTGCATCAGGGCGTCCACGGCGGCCTGCGCCTGCCTTTGTTGTACAGCTTGGGCGCCCCCGGCAGCGCTCCCTGCCATTGCTGTATCCAGAAATTGTATATCTGAGGGTTTGCTTTGCTGGGCAGTGATAGCGAGCAGGAGACTCACGCTGACGGCGTCCACGGCTGCCTGCGGCTGCCCCTCATTGTACAGTTTTGGCGCCGCCAGCAGCGCCCCGCTGCCTTGCCGGTCCACCAGCAACGCCGTCGAAGATGTGCCGTCGATCGCAATCGAGCGCACCGAGCGCAGCACGCCGCGTCCCAGTGCCTCCAGGTTTGCAAACAGCGCGCTGTGGTCGGAAAGACGGTGCATTACGCTCACTGGAACGCTTTCTCGAACAGGCGGTCTGCCCTGCGGTGACCGCAGCACGTCGCGCCCCAGGGCCTCCGAGTTGGCAAACAGAGCGCTGCAGTTGATGAGCAAAGTATGGTGCTCAGTAGCAGCGCTTTTCGTAGATATGACATGCACAGAGCGCAGCACATTACGGCCCTGGGCGCCCAGCTTTGCAAACAGCGCGCTTCGTTCCGATCGCAAGTTGGAACGAAGGTACCATCTGTGTGCCCATGGTTGGATTCGATGCTTCAAAACCCAGGCTCTCTGTGACGACAGCAGGGTGCGCCGACTGCCGCTATCTCTGCATGTTTGTTGCAAGGGCCTGCAGCTTGCACCTGCAGTCAGGCCGTGCAACAGCTGGACCATATATAAGCAGCAGGCTGGCAAGGGAATGACTGCCGCACAGCGCATGCTTACCTCTCCCAGGTTGCCCCCCATCCGTCGGCGCCTGCCTCGGCATACGCCTGGCTGGCCTCTGCGGCTATGTCGCCGTTACCTAGGACGGAACATGTCCGCGTCAGCCGTCTGCCGACCATCGAGCGTATGCTATCGCACCGTTATTTCAATCTGCACCGTGGCACGATAAGGCCAGCTTGGGTGCTGATGCGCTGCATGGCATGGTTGACGAGTCTCACACCGTCGATGGCAATGGCACGCGCCCCGGAAGTGCCAAAGTCCATGCCCAGATACAACACCTCAGTGACGTCGCCTCCGGCAGCGCTAGTAGCGCCAGCGGCCATGGCTACAAAGCCCCTTGCAGAAGCCAAACGCCGCCGCGCGGAGCGACTCAAGCCCGTAGAGTCAGCTCCTTGCGCTTGAGGACGGGAATGTACCCCTGAGCGCGTCAGGCCACACCCAGGGGTATGACGCTGCGGAGCGCAGCTGCGGACTTGCATCTAGTCCGCAGGCTCAGAAGCAGCAGTGCATGTGGGTCGGTTGCAGCTTGAGGTGCTGCTGATCAGCAAGGAGGTGCAGGTCTCCGAACTGATAAATGGCAGGGCCAGGCCAGATCACCTTGTCTCGATCTCGTGTTGCACGAGCTCCGATTCAGCTGTGTATGTCGCGCGAGTGTTGTGAAACAATACGCTGAGATGCACTTGCACATGCTGGATCTGCGTATGCTTTCATTGGTTTCGCACTGTCGAATTGCAACGCTCTTAGCATTTGTGCAGCCCGCAAAACCCTTCAATGCAACCCACTTGGTGCAAATCGGCGGCACCTGCAGGTAGTCAGCGCATGCTGCATTGCACGCGAGAGGTATTCCGTGGTGTCACAGCAGTTGCAGGGTAGTTCGGCAACCATTTGCGATTCCATTCATGCCATTCCATGACATCATGGCGGCGGCGGCGACGCATCTTGACTTGACGGCTCATGTTCAATTACTTCCAATGTGCTTCACAAGTCTCGTCGAAAGAAATGCATCAAACAGTCCTCCATAACACATCCCATCTCACACATCTCTTCTTCCCGGAAATGGTTCGGGTTACTGTTCATAGACTTCACCCTTGTCCGCAAGAGAGAGAGAGAGATATACACCAAGCCCTGAGGGGCTGAAAGGGTGCCAGCTCCGGGGTGGGAACCCCTCACTGCTATGCTAGTCTGTCTGAACGAAACTGTCGAAACAAGCAACCATGAAGGCCATCACGGCAACCTGGTCTGCCTGGTTGACGGGCTCACGCATGGATTGACCGTCCCAGAACAAGTCCGGATTCTGGTCGCGAATGTGCTGTACTGCTGGGCAGTCAAAAATCATGTGCCACTCGTCGCCCACCACCGCGGTGTCGCACTGCTGGCAGTGCCACCGGTGCCTGGGCGTGTGGTCCCGCCTCCCCTTCACCATCACCAGGTATCATCATCACCATCGCCATCACCATCACCATCACCATCACCATCACCATCACCATCACCAGGCAGGTTTGTTCGTTAGACGTTTTACCTAGTGGCATAGGTAGGCCTAACAATGCCAACTCGTGGATGCCTAAACCATACTGAGAATCTCATTCTGATCCACGTTTTTTCCCGTAGTGGGACCAAACGGCATGCACTTCACAACTTGCTCGAGCATACGGAGGAGCGGCACCGGTGACAATAGACCGCGCCTTGTGGCTGTTCTAAGTCGTCATCCCAGATTCCCGGATCACGCAATGAACAGCTTCTTGCCAGCGCGTAAGGCATAAGGAGGCTGTTGTATCCATCGCCCGGCACACAAGCTGCAAACAAGGTTTCATCGAACCAATGCCGAAGTTTCAGTGCTTGGTTTCGGTGCGTCGTGCTTTTGCTTTTCTCGACATTACATCCCAGGCTCATCGATACATGAACACTAGTAGGGGTAGCTATAAGGCTGGAAAAGCGAGGGAAGGCGGCAAATGACGGTAATGCTGCGGCGCTGTCCAGCCC
>JAABUL010002212.1_pt1 | contig 33059 bp, 3 predicted proteins | sample 5559151 | NCBI WGS metagenome assembly JAABUL01 (sample SAMN10711876, study PRJNA513368) | rock metagenome | isolation source: Antarctica rocks | place: Antarctica: Victoria Land, Pudding Butte sud | reverse complement strand
TTTGTATAACAAAATCGAACAATTTGTAAAATTTCTACGCGTAAATTATGCGATAGCAAAAATATCTTTATTGCGTAATTGTGTTATACAATAGATTGCGTTTGTAGATTGCGTTCGCGATAGATTGTATCTATAGATTTTGACAATGCACAAATAATGTTCGAAGAACTCTTTACTATTTTTTAAATTTTTTGATTAACTAAAGACAATCTTAGATCAATTATATCTTGCTAATAGAACTCGAGAGTTAAAATATACACACAACAATCTTAGAAGTCTCTAATCGCTAAGAGTTTTCAAGAAGAATTATTCTAATTTGTCGATATAGATCTTAGAATCTTAGCTACTTAATATACTATTAGATTATATAGTTAAATTTATATATATATTGCAATAAATCTTTATTCTTATAGTTGTTGTTACAAGTTGTATACTTAGTTCTATTAATTACAATATAAGACTCTTTATAGTATATAGAATACAACTTGCTAAGAAAATATTATATAGCTAAATTAATAAATTAATAAGTTCAAAGATATTAATTTATTAAGATTATTAATTTAGGAAATTATTAAATTATTAAAATCAAAGAAATTAATCTAGTAATTTAATTAATTTATTATATATATAACTTTTAAACTCGACTCTCTTATAAATTGTATTTAATTTATCTTAAGTTTTAAATTATTGTTATAACTATTTAGTTGCAAGATTCTTGTTATTAAATAATTGCTTGTATTATCTAAAGATATCTATAAATCTTTTCGATAATATAACTCTTTTTTATATCTTTGTAAAAAATACTAGCATAACACTTTAAATATTCTAAGAATATTTATATTAAATTAACGTATCTTTATTTCGAATACTAGCTTATTAATATTATATCGATTATCGATTATAAAAGATAACAAAATTAGAATTAAAAAACTTAATATCTATTATAGAGATTGTATTAATCTAGAGAACTAACTTATTAATACAAAAAGCAAGACAACTATTGTAAATACAAAACAAGCAAGACAACTAGTTATATAATATAATTATAATTGATAATTAAACTAGAAGCAAATGCTAGCTAGATAAATTCTAACTAATATAGATCTTAACTAATAACAACTATCTAGACAATACTTGCATTAACAACTAATTAAACAATACTTATATTAAATACTCTTGTTTTAAAAATCTTGCAATATTCTTGTTAATTGTTCTTTTATATTTATTACTATTGTGTTTTTGCGTTCTTGTTAATCGTTTTTTAGAATATCTATTGTTATTACTTCTCTTTTATTAAATTTGCTAAAGATTGTTTACTTGTTAACTTATTTTTATATTAATCTTAACTCTTTATTTTGCATTAACAATAATGCGCTTTATTTATAGATTGTTGTACTTTTGTATTTTCGTCTTCTAATTGTCGAAAATATCGAAAGATACAAGAAATTTTAAATAACACTTCTTATAGTTTGTTTTAAAAGCTTTGTTATAAATATCTTTAAGATTGTTGCTTACTAATTTAATCAAATGCAAAAATATATCTCTTATTTAATAATATAGAATTTAAAATTGTTTAAAAGCGCAATTTTTCTCTTTATTTTCTTTATCGACAAAGTCTCAAATTTGTGTCAAAATAATTTTTAAACTAATCTAGTTATTGTTTGCAAATATTATATTAGCAATCTTTAATATTGTTCTTTATTAAATATTTCTTTTTGTTGTTTTTGTAACTTGCAAATTAAACAAATTATCTAAGCAATTATTAATCTTCTTCGCAATAACTATATTGTAAATATCTTTTATAAAAATCGAAAAAAATAACAATAATAAAGCTTTGCGTATTTTGTCTTTAATAAAAGTTTTCTTAATTTGCAACTTTTTCAAAAAGCTTAGCTTTATATTATTAAATTTAACAAATAATATAAAATTAAAAAAAACAATATTAAGTGTTTCAACAACTTTAGTTATTTAATAAATAGAAGATTTTTTTTTATCTTTAATTAATAACTAGATAGAGACTCGAAACTTAATTAATAAATTAATAATATTTCTAATATTAATTTTTATTAAATTAAAGATATACTAAATAATATTTAAAAGATTTAAGAGTATTTTGTACTTATATTTATTAATAAACTTTAACTTTGCTAGTAGAATATTATTTGTATTAAAATATATATTATCGACAATCTTAACAAAGATATTTTAGTTATATTGCTCGAAAACGTAATTAAAAATATATATTCTAAAATCTAATTTATTGCTAAGTATTTTATTAATTAATATAATACACTACTTATAGACGTAGATACAATTTGTATTGTTATCAATAATAGCAAAATTTAAAAATAAATATTTGTTTAATACGTTTTTGTTAATGTCGAAAATTCTTTCTTATATATAATCGCGAGTTTTAATAAAGATTTGTGCAATAATAATCCGACAAATATTATAGTAGCTTAAACTTATATAAGATTTTAATCAAATTGCTTTATTGTTTAAAAAAATATTGTTTAACAACAATAAACTAATAGTATTCTTTGTTTAACTTAATATTAACTAAATATTTTTAATTTTAAATTGTTTTTTGTAACAATTTTTGAAAAACTCTTGTATCTAAAACTAGATAACTTATCTTCTCTTATTTTTTAATATAATTTATTTCGATAATAAAAATAATATCTAATATATATAGAATTTGCGCATTATCTTTTAGCAATTGTTACAAATATATATTGTCTATTAGTTTACTACTAATAATACTTCTACTATTATAATATATAGAAATTGCGCGAATATTTTTAAATAAATAATTTATATATTAGTTGTTATTTTTGTTGTTGTTTGTAATTTTAATAATTTAATTATTAATCTTTAATTTCTTTAATTTAAGTAAATTAATATTGTTGTCAAAAGTTTATTTGTTTATTATATTAATTTTTAAGTTTTCGATTGCGTAGAAAAGATCTTTAAATAACTTTTTATAATTTAAATTTAGCTTAACAATTAATTTGTTGTTTACAACTTTTTCAATAAATAAAAATGCAAAAGAAATTTTAACTTCTAAACTAGAAATATCTTTAAAAGATATTAAACAACATTACAATAAATTAGTAATTATTAGACTAATTGCGTCGAGTTGATTAATCGAGTTTAAATCGATTAATCGAATTAAATTGAATCGAGTCGATTTCTAAAGTTAGAATCGAAAAGTCGATTCGATTTCTAAAGTTAGAATCGAAAAGTTGATTTAATTTCTAAAGTTAGAATCGAAAATTAACTCGAGTCGAGTTAAGACTTAGAGATAAAATCGAAATCTAACTCGAAAAATCGACTCGAATTATTATTTTAATAAATTCTATTATTTTTAGTAATAATTTGATAGAAATAGTTAATTTATTGCACTTAATTAGTAATTATATTAGAAATATTTATCTATTATAGTATTATTATAACGCATTACTATAATGCATTATTTATAATAATAATAAATCTAAATCTAAATTTTTTTATACTATTTTTAGTAATTCTTGGCATAATAACGTTATTTTCGATTTCTTGACAATTCGATTCAATTCCTAATATTAGAATCGAAAATCGACTCGAATCAAATTGAGTCGATTTCAAATTAGCGTTAACTCGATCGATTTTCGAGTCGATTCCTAATATTGGAATTGTTGGATCGGGTCGATTTCAATAGTTGGAACCGAAACCCGACTCGACAATTAGTCTAGTAATTATAGTAAATTAAAAATCGAAATAAATAAAAAAGAGTTAAAGTATTTTAAAAAATATAAATATATTAGCTAAGATTTGTAATTGCGTCCAATAAATAAATAGTAAAATTAAATATATTATTCTGCGACTCCAAATCTTGATTTAATAGCTATATAACTAGTTTGTTTCTACCAAATATATAAGAACAATATATATAAGAACAATATATATAAGAACAATATATATAAGAACAATATATATAAGAACAATATATATAAAAGATATAAATTTAATATCTTTAGTATAATTAGATATAATTGCAAGATTTAAACAAAGTTATTTGTCTTTAATTTGCAAGATCTATTTTGTTAAGATTTAATAAATAAATTATTCTACTTAATAGTTTGTAATAGATAATTATTGTTTTGCTTATTAAGATATAAAAATAATAATAAATTGCTATTTTGTTTGCTATTTTATAAAGAAGACAATATATTGTTATTTTGCTTGTTAAACTATTAAAAAACGCGCGAAATATTTTAATTTTTCTTTTTTATTATAATTTAATTATTTATTAAGTTTAAATAACAAATAATCTTCGATATAAGTATATAATATATTTTTTTGTAAACTTGAACAAGCTTTTTGATTTTGTTAAACAAGTTCTTATTGTATTAATAATTAAACTTTAAGTTATACTTCTTTTAACAAACTTAAAATTAAAAGATAATTTTTTTAACTTATATTTACGCATATAATAATCAATTAAAATCTTAATCTTATATAAGTATTAATTCTTGTTAAACTTTTTAACTAATTCGAGATAATTTAGTGCTAAACAATTGTAAAAATTAGTGTTAAATAATGCGAGCTTCAAGTTTGCTATAAATATAATTAAATAAATTTTTTTAATTTTTCGATAATTTAAGTCGATAGATTAGATTACTTTGTTTTTTAAATATTTTAAATAAAGTTATATACTAAATAGCGAGCTTAAACAATTTTATTAATAATAAGCTATATTTCTTATATAATTGCAAAAAAATCTTGTTTTCTACTTTAAGAAATAAAGATTAATAATATTTGTTATAAACAAGCTTAAGAATTATATTAGGTTAAATTATTAAGACTTTTGCTTTGCTAATATTTATTATTTTCTTTTGAAATTAATTTTTGTTTTAATTGTTTAGCTTAAGCAACAATATTAAATCTTGTATTCTAAAATTTATAATAAATTTTAAAAAGATTGTTAAGTTTTGCTTTTAATATAAAAAAAACAATTTAATTAAGACTTAAATTGTTAGTTATTATATATCGAAGCGCAATTTTAACTATTTAATTAGTTTGTTTGCTCTAATTGTTTATTTGCAAACAATAGACAATTAAGATTAAAAAGTTAATCTTAAGCTTCTTAAAAATTGTCTTTTAAAACTTTAAAAAAAATCGATTTCAATTATAAATAAAAGCTCTTAATATATTTTAGTTTGCGAGTTTGATAATTAGTATTGTTGCTTAATCTTCTATAATATAAATAGTTTTTTCTAGAAAAATAATAACTTTCTTTAAGAACTTGTGAATAATAAATATAGCAATATTTATATTCTATACAATTGATAATACTAGAATAAAGTCGAAACTTATTGTATAGAAAAGTACTAAAAAACTAATAATTAAATTGAGATTATTATATAATTAATAACGCTTAATTTAATATATACTATATTAATAACAATAAACTATATATTACTTTAGTTGCTTAATTAGCTTTCAAAAAGAAATTTTTGTTATAATTGTTTTATATATTTTTAAGAAATTTGTATAATAATTATTGTTATAAACTTGTTCAAAAATCTTTCTTAAATTTCTTAAATAAGTATAGACGCTTTCTTTGCGTATAATTAATAAAATAGATAAGTTTGTTGTTTAATATAAATTATATTTCGAAAAATATAAAAGCTCTTTGCAAAAATTTTAAGATTTTTATTTATTTAATAAAGTAAATATAGACGTTAATAAAATATACTTAAAGATTAATATTTATTTTAATAAAATAAATATAAAAAGAAATTGCTTTGTTTGCTATATTTTATACAAAAATATTTTGCTTCTTTTTAATTGTTTATTTAATTAGTTTATTTATAGTATTTGTTTTAATATTAATTTTAACAATTGTTTTTATCTTGTTATAAAAATATTAATATTGTCAAATATATTTTAATTGTTATCTTGCTTTTTTTTTTAAGATAACAAATCTTAATAGAGTATTTAAAACAATATTAAGTCGATTTAAACAATAATATATATCTAAAATAAATTTCAACAAATATTGAAAAACTTTAATTAATCTTAAGTTTAACTTGTTAATTAACAAAGATAATAAAATAGTCTACTTAACAATTTTTGTTGTTGTTAAATAATTTGTATAGATTAGAGTAAATTGTTTAGAAGCTTTAATAAATGTTAAGTTTTTCTAATTATTTAAATTAAAGCAACAATCTTTAACTTAATAAATTAATAATAAGATTAAATTGTAATAAGTATTTTTGACAAAAACAAAAAATATTAGATATTTGCTTTTCTAAAATTGTCTAATATTAAATAGTTTTTGATATAATGTATTTTAATATTAAAGTCGCGCTTCTTTGTTATATCTAAATTAATATAAAGATATTAATTATTATCGAAATAAATTAAAAAGTTAAAAGTTGTTAAAGTATATTAAAGTTAAATATAGAATTCTCTTAGTATTAATAAGTCTTTATTAAGTATTGTTTTAATATATATTTTGCGTTTTTAGTTGTTTAGAGTTAAAGCTCTCTTTAATAGTTGTATTTTTTTGTTTTAAAAATTATTAATTTTCTATAGATATTATGCGATTTTATTTTGTTAATAGTTGAAAAAATCAAAATAAATTTTAAAAGCTTTTAGATTCTTCAAAAATTTAATTCTTTTAACAATAATTATTCGCTTCTTAGTTATAAATAGATCGAAGATATTTATTTTTTATTTTAACAATATAATGTTTAAGTAATTTAAAAAGATCTTCTTTAAACTTAAGATAACTCGAAATTTAATATATTTAAAAAAAAGCTAATTAAGATAATCTAGATATTAAATAAACATCTTAAAAAAATTGTAATATTGTCGATATAAACGTATATAAATTTTCGAAAATTTTGTAGTTGCTTATTTATTATTCTTTGTATATATGTTAAAGAGTTTTTAAATTCTATAACAACTACTTATAGTTCTTATTTTTCTTAATAACTAACAAACAAGAATTTATATTAGTTTATTATAGTTACTAAAAATTAAAAGAAAAAGACTAATTTATTTATTAAATTAATATAATTGCAATCTTTTATATAAGTAATAACATTACTTTGTATCGAAATAAAGTAATTATTTGTAACAATAAACTTATTAAGTTTTTAAATATTTGTTACAATTTATAATTTTCTTTTAAGCTTATTTAATTGATTAACAATATACTAAACAACAAATATTAAAAACTCGAAAAAAATAAATTTTCTTAATTACTTTATTTTACATTATTAATAAGTTTGTTAAATTTCTTATTAACTAATTGTTTATCTTAAACGTTTAATAAATAGATTTTATAAATAATGCAAAAAACGTTTATCGAATTTTAATTCTTTGTAAAAAATACTATTATCTAGTTGTTTTTGAATAGATTGATCGTCTTCTTATTATTAATTTATAGATTAACAAATTTAATAATTAACATCTAAAAAGAACTAATTTTATCTAAAGATTTATATATATAAATGTTGTTTAACAAAATAATTTAACAATTATTTTTTAATATATTTATTTACTTGTATTTTTCTTTTGTTGTTTATAAGTATTTTTCAATATTAATTTAATAGCGATTTTGCTTTTTATACTTTACTAAATAATTAAGATTAATATATCTATTAATAATTATTAACACTAAATTAATATTGCAAATATAAATAAAAAATATACTAAAATTAACAATATAAGTATACGTATTAACAAACTCTAACTAGAATAAATAGTCTAACAAAAACTATAATAAACAAATAGATAACTTAATAATTGTATTAATATTAATAATTGTCTTTTAACTTGCTTTTAAAACTTTACAAACTTATATATTGTTTTTTGTTATAATCTTAATATTGATTGTTAGTTTTTAATAGCTATTAATTATTAGCGTTTTGTTATTTAGATTTACTATTATTTGCTTTAAGATTATAATATTAATTTTAAAAAGTATTTTAACTTTTAGATAATTTATTACGTAAATCTCTTAACAAATATAAGTTATTGCGCTTTTACTATTAATATATTCTTTAATATATATATTTAGAAATAAATAATTATTTATAAGATATTTTTCGATATTAACTTTGTATATTAAAATAAAAGCGTTAGCTTTTTTTAATAAATATTTTAGTATAAGTTTATTTAAAAAGTAGCAATCGATTAAGAATATTGTATATTCTATATTAATATAAATAGAATATATAATATTACGCTAAACAAATTCTAAAAGCATTATTGCATAATAATATAATTAAAAAGTTAATTCAATATTAACAACAACTATTGTGTCAAGTTCGATTATATTTAAATTATTAACAATTTAGTTAAAGTTTACTAGATTAAAATTTATCTAAAAGATTTCAATATAATCTTTCTATATTTAACAATTAAGATTGTAACAATTTTGTAAATATCTAAATAGTTTATTTCTTAAACAAAAAATATATTAACAAGTTTAACAAATTAAGGAATTTAAAATAATACTAATTTTAAAATCGATATAATATATATTAACTTAATAAACATTAATTAAAATAACAAAAAAGTTTGTACAATTAATTTGCTATTTGTTAACTAATTGTTTGTTTTTAATGTAATAGATTAAAGCTTTAATAAACAACTTCTTATTAATATATTTTGCAATAAAATAAATTAAGATTTTTAATTACTATTTATTATAAAAGTTAAAAACAAAAGATCTTATATAGTATATTAAAGTAATATAGAACTAATAAGAATCTTGCTAATATTTTAACAATAAATATTCTTCTTGTTAATACAAATATTGTTAATAGCTATCTAATTAATAGATTAATTGTTATTCTTAAATTTAATAAAATTACAATTTTAATTTTCTTTAATATTATTGCGTCGATTGTCTATTTTTAAAAAAAAAATTGCTATTAATTTAAGTCTTAGTATTAGAGACAATAATTGCTAAGCGTTTAAATGTTAAAAATTCTCTTGTTAAATTATATTGCAATAGTATAAGTTATAAAGATATAAATTGCGACGATTGTATTATTAAACAATATCAATCGACAATATATTTAAAGTCTTATACTAAAAAACAAAATACATATTTAACGAAATTCTAATAAATGTTATAATACAATATGCGTAAAAGATAGATTGTATATATTTGTATTAATACGAAGAGTTAAAAAACTACTAGTTTACTAAGCTTAAAATCTTTGTTATATCTATTAGTTTTTAAGCTATATTTTATTTGTTGCTAAGTAAATATAATTTTATAAAACTTTTGTTTTGTTTCGAACTTCTTAATAAAGTCTTAAATTGTAATAGTTATTATAAATATAATTACTATTGTTTTAAGCTTTAAATCGAATTGTTACTAAGTTTAAATTAATTGATTTTGCAAATCAAATATTTCGACAAATTAAAAATAGAACACAATATTTTAAAGATAACTAATTGTCTCGCAATTGTTTATAGTGTTTTTCGCAATAAAAGACTTTAATATTAGTTTATTTAGAGTTTTATTAATTTGTGTTTTAAATTGTATCTAAAAATTATTTGTAAAATCGATTAACAATATTGTTTAAAAAGCTTTTTATTTAAAATTCTTAGTTTTTTTAAAATATTATATTATTGTTAATTTTCAAAAGCAAAAGAAAAGATTCTCGCGAACAACAATTTTGTCGACAATATAAATATAGTTGTTTATTCGATCTACAAAAATAAAAATCTCGCAATAAATTGTCTTCTTATAGACAAAAATAATAAATTTTGCGTTGTAATTTTCGAAAATATTTAAGTAAAAAAACTTTATATTTGTAGCTCTAAACTTAATCGACAATTATTTGCTATTAATAATTAAAAACTTCTTTTTATAAAAACAATCAATTTGTTGTCTAACGCGATTTTGACAAAGAGAATTTTTGTTAAAGTTTAAAATAGTTTGTTTAATTTTGTTACATATAATATCTCGAACTATTAATTAACTATTTAAAAAATAAAAATAAAGTTCTCTTATTAAAATCGATCTTAACAAATATATTTTAATTGACTAAAATACTAATTAAAATTATAATTTTTGTATTGTTTTTTGTTTGCGTAGTTAGTTGTTTAGTCGAAAACAATTTGCTATTTAATTTGTTGCTTAAAAGTAATAACAAGAATTAATTGTTTGTAGTTAGCAATCGAAGCTAGCTATACAAAGATAACAATTAAGACTAATTGTTGTTCGAAAATAGTAATAGAAACTAATTATTATCTAAAAGCAATTGTTGTTGTTGCAATAATTAATTGTCTAAAGTTATTTGTAAAAACAAACAAAAAAATAGAGATTTTTTGTTTTTAACAATCGCCAATAGATACAAATAGTAAAAAGAAAGATGTTCGTTTAAAAGCGTCTTAATCTTGTTGATTGCTTGTTAATTGTTTGTTCTATTAACAAAACTTATTAATAAATAAATCTAGTATTGCTTCAATTATCAAATATTGTCTACTAAAAGCGAAAGAACAATTGTCGCAATTTTTAGACAAAAACAAAGATAATTTTTTTCGATTTAAACTCGCATTTTTATCGATTAAATAATTGTCGAATCTTAAAATATTTTTACGTTAAAAATTATTATTTGATAAATTCGAAAATTAATTTTTAGCAATTTAAAAAAATAAAGACTAAGTTTGATTACTTATTGTTAATAGATAAAAATATAAAAGAATAGATAATTGTTTTGTCAAATTAGAGTTGCTACTCGAATAAGTATTAACAATAAGAGCAACAACGTCTGTCAAAGAATATCTTCGAAATTTGTTAAATAATTAATTGAAAACGTTTTAATTACTTTTGATTTTTTAAAATCTTTTGAATAATAATTGCTATATTGTACTTTAAAGATTAAAAGACTTCTTATTTAAAAATATTAAATTAATAAAAGAACGAAGTTTAGACTCGAATGTCTTAGCAATATTTATCGAAAAAAAAACTTTAGATTCGAAAATCTTAGCAATAAAGAAATTGTTCGAGTTTAATATTTGATTGCTAGTTGCTACAATAAATCTTTTTATAACTTTTCGAAGTAAGATTTTATTAATTGTTTACTTCGATAATTAGATAAATAATTAATTAGCTTTTTTATTGCTTTGTTGTTTTTCTAGTTTTACAAAGATAGAAAACGAAGCTTGTTAAAATAAATTTTTAGCTAATTTAATAATAGATAAAAACAAAAGAGATTTGAAAAAATAACTAATCTTTGCGAAAACAAGAAATTAATAAACAAGTTAAAAAAAATTTGACATTTGCTAGTTTAGCGATTGTCTAGTCTGTTGCGAAAATATCTAAAAGAATTTTTTTAATAGTAAACATTAGTTTACGACAAAAGTTCGAAACACAATACTAAATAAATTGTGTTAACAATATTTTTATCAATATTTGTCTAAAGTTGATGCAATAAATTAGGTAATAATTTCGATAAAATAAGTATTTAATGCAAAAATCTAAACACTTGAGATTTGTGTCGATGTATTTGAACAAAAGCGAAAAAATTAATAACTAATAGTGCTCAGCAATTAATGCAATAATTTAAACAATAAGTGTTGCTTGTCTTCGAAACTAATATTGAAGCTATCTAGACTGACCGTTCGATTCCAACAGTTGGAACCGAATTGCATAAATTATGAAAATACTAACTATATTAGGTTAAAACTTGGCCTAATTAGGTATAACTTTCGGGTCGGGTTATAGATTTCGGGGAAAAACCGACCCGAACGGTCAGTCTAAAGCTATCAATTAATACGAAAAGAAAAACAATTGTTAAAACACAAACAAGCAAGACAATTGATTGTATAATAGTATAATAATTTGATTAAACTAGAAACAAATGCTAGCTAGATAGATTCTAATTGATGTAAATCTTAACTATGCTAGCTAGATAGATCTTGACTAATAACAACTAACTAGACAATGCTCGCATTAACTTCTAGATAGATAACTCTTTAAAAACTAGATTATATATTTAAAACAATAAAAATATATTAAATACTTTTAAGATTTATCTTAATTATTTTACAAATTTAATTATAGTTTAAAAGAATTATCTTAAATAGTTTAATATTAATTTAAAAATATTAAACTTAAACAAAGTATTTCTAACAATTTTGAAAAATTAAAATTGTCGATAATTTAAAAAAAAATTAAATTTACAAAAGTCTTATATAATTGATTTTTTAATTATCTTAAATAAAGAATAATAACAAATCGATATAACTCTTTTTCTAATAAATTGTTAATTATATATTATTTATATATATTATAAATTGTAACTTATATCACTAAAGACTAAATTAATTGTAATTTGTAATCGAGATTGTTTTTATTTTAAACAAAAGAAAAATAGAAGATATTTTTTTATATTTGATATACTCGAACAGTTGTAAACAATAAAATAACTCAAAATTTTATAATAACTTTTGTATACAATTTTTGAAATACTATTTACAATCGAAACTATTTAAATATATTTGTTTTAAAGCTCGATTTGTATTTCTATATTATTTTTTTTGCTTAATATAGATTAACAAGTTTCGATTAAATTTTGTTTAAAATATTGTTGTTAACAATTATTTGTAATTATTATACTTAAAATTAAGTATCAATATTTATATTTTATTTTATATATTTGTTTTTCTTTTTCAAAATAAACAATAAATAATTAATAAATATTTTGTTAAATATTTTGCAAAGATTCCTTTTTCTAGTATCAATAGTAAAAATAAAATAAGATTAATTAGATTAATTTGCAAATTAATTAGAATATAAACTACTAAATAGCAAATTGCAAAAGATAGATTTGCTAGAATTTTCTTTGTTTAAAGACAACAATTGATTTAAAACTCTTAAAAAGCTTGATATTTTAAAAATAAAAATACAAATATAGTATAACAATATTCTTTAACAATTGAAAAAAAAAATTAAGAGCAAAAAGATAATTAATACAAAAGAGTAATACAAACAACAACTAATATAAATAAGTTGTTCTAAAATAATACAAACAAAAGTAGCTTTTAAGTCAAAGCTTATTATTTAATATTGTAGCAAAAAATTCAAAATTATAATAACGTATATTTAAAAATAGAAAATCTCAATATAATAATATTATATTCGATTTTTTAACAATTCGATTTAATTTTAAATATTGAAATCGAGAATTAAGTTAAATCGAGTTGATTCGATTTTAAAATAATAGAAATCGAATCGAATTTCAAATTAATTTCTAATATTAAAATTGTTAAGTCGAATCGATTTCAAAAGTTGGAATCGAAATCCGATCCGACGATCAGTCTATAAAAAAAAAATCTTAATATTAGAATTATTTGCAATTGAAAAGTTAAAAATTTATATATAAATTAATTTTATTATATTAATAAAATACTTAATAAACTACAAATATTTATTAATAAAAATAGTTTAACTAAATAGTTTATAAATAGATATAATTCTCTTTAATTTATTAGATTGAAAAATAATCAAATTAATTAAAAAAATTATTAATATATAATCGAGAGTATTATATATACAATTATTTATACTTGTTTAGATATTATGTTTGCAATAGAATATCTAAATTAATATTTTATTAATTTAACAAAATATTATAATTAAATTTTAAAAATAATATATAATAGCAATAAAAATTTATATTTAGTAATATACTTTAACTTAAACTATATATTTAATAAATTAAATCAAAAATTAAATTTTAAATATATATTTATAATAAATAGAGAATTAATTGTATAAATATTATATAAGTAGAAATTAGTAACAATATTTATTACTAAAACTAAATATATAACTTTATCTATATATATTAAAAAGAATTTATAAATTATATAGATTCTAAAAGATACTAATTATACAAAATATTTTAAAGATTTATTAAATTGTTTAAATATTGTTAAAAACAAAATATACAAATTTGTATTTTCTATATAACTAATAAACAATAATTAAATAATTTTAGTATTTATTAAGAATACTTGTATTAATAATAGATTAAAATATATTAATATAATACTTTATTATATTAGAGATTTCTACAAAAGTAATTATATTTATATTAGTTTTGTCTAAAGTATTAATATAATAGCAAATAAACTAATAAAACTATTATTTAGAAATAAGTTTAAAATCTTTATTAAACAACTTAAATTAATAAATTAATAAATTAATAAAAGCTAATAGATATATTATTATTAAGTAAAAATATTATATAATATAACAACAATATACTCAAAGTCTATAAATTAAAACAATATTAAATAAACAATTTAAAAAATCATTTGTCTAATTCTAATTAATTTGTTTAGTAACCTAACTTAAATTTAAATTAATTTAATTTAAATAAACTAAACTTAATTAAAATTAGCTCAAAAGTTGCAATATATTTTGTAATTTTTGCTCTTTGTATATAATTATCTTCTAGAGTACTAATAATCTACTATATTGTTTGTTATATCTTTTAATAAAGAATTATTTTAATTATTTTAATTTAAACAAAAACAAGTCTTATTTGCTAATTTATTATACTAAAATTATACTAATTCTATGTTCAATAAATATTTGCGTTCTACTTGATATTTCGATAATAAAAAGTATAAAATATTATTTGCAATTTTATATTATATTTATATTATATCTATACTAAATTTATACGTAGATAATTCTTTTTTAAATAAATTTATCTTTATTGATAATAAAATTTAATATAATTATATTTTTATTTATATTAAAATTAAATTTATATTAAATTTATATTTGACTAGTACAATTGTTGCGAAAATACTTGTTATATTTATAGCTAAAAAAGACAAAAATTAAATTGTTCTTTATTCTATATATTATTGTACTATCTATCTCGAAGAAGAAATCTTGATTTGCTCTTTAAGTATTTGCAATAAGATTGCAATAGAATTGCGAAAAAATTGTAATAAAAGTATAATAAAATACTGATAAAACTTTAATCTAGTATTATATTATATTAAGTGCTTACTATTATAATCTTGCAATCTCTTCGAGTAATTATCGATTTTTATTAATTATATTTAGTATAATATCTTATAATATACTTTACAATAAAGAGATTCGCTTACTACTATATCTTTGTTAATAGATTTGCTTATCGCTATATCTTCGATTAAGAATTTTGCTTATTGTTAGTAGATTGATCGTCGGATCGGGTTTCGATTCCAACTATTGGAATCGACCCGATTTGACAATTCCAATTCTAGAAATCGATTTAAAACCCAAGTCGATTTCTATTATTTTGAAATCGATTTAATTCGACTCGAGTCGATATTCGATTCCAATATTAGAAATCGAATCAAATTGTCAAGAAATCGAAAATTACGTTATTATGTCAAGAATTACTAATTTTAGAATAAATTCTTTATTAATAAAATAGAATATTTGCATCTATAGATTCTATAGATCTTATAGATGCAATTTATTAGTAAAATGCAATATTTGTATCTATAGACTCTATAGATTTTATAGATGCAGTTTATTAATAAAATGTATTATTTGCATCTATAGAGTCTATAGAATCTATAGATGCGATTTAATTATTTTCTTTTTAAAAAGTAGTAATGCATTACTATAATGCATTATCTTGTTATAATTTAAATTATTAAATATTATTAACTATATATTGACTATATATTGACTATTAATAATTATAATATAATTATTTAAATAGTCTTAGCAATTCGGGTCGATTTTTTGGATCGAATTTCGATTTTAATTTTAGAAATTAACTCGATTCGACTCGATTTTCGATTCCAACTTTAGAAATCGATTCGCCAAGACTTTCGAATCAAGTTAACTCGAATCGCCAAGATTCGGGTCGATTAATCAGACCCGACGCGATTAGTCTAATTGTTAGATTCTAAATTAAAATAATTAAATTAAAAGATACTTATTTTAAATTTATAATTAATTAGACAATCTATTTGCAACTATAGATACGCAATATCTTAATTATATTTTAATAAATACTATATTTTATTTATCGATTGTTAATTCGACTTCTTTAATATATTAATTGTATATATTATATTACTTTGTAATATTAACAAATTATAGATATGTTTGAAAAATATTTGTTTGTAAATCGAGAAATCTAGTATTAAATTTATAAGTTTCTCTTAATATATTATTCTCTTTATAAGATTTTTGTAAACTCTTTCTACTAAATTAATTAAAAGAAACACGTACTTTTGTTTGCAATAATTATTAATTAAAATTTTGTTGCAAATATCTCTTAATATCTTTAATAAATATTAGATTTCTTATATTGTAGATATATCGACAATTGATTTTGTAGAAATATTAATTAGTCTTATTTCTATAAAAGTTTTATTAGTAGATTAGAAAAGTTTTGTTAACAATTTAAGAAAGTAGTTCTTAAAGAGTCTTTATAAAAGTTTTGTATAAAAAGTTTCTATAAAAGTCTTTTCTAGCTTCTTCTATTATTAATCGACTTATCTATCTATATAAATTATTCTTCGAAATTATTTTAATCTTTTATAATCGAAAAGAAGAATATATAGTTTGTATTTTTGTTAATAAGTATTTGTTAAATTTTAAACAAAGATATATTGTAAATTTAAATATATTATATTAATATTAAAATTAATTTCTAGTTTATTATATATTTAAAAACTTGTTATAAAAACTATTGACAAACAATACTTTAAATTAACTTTCGCTTTTTATATATTATATTTCTTATTCTTAATATTATAATTTTGTTTTTTAATTGAAAGAAAGTTTTTTACAAGCAAAAAGTATTTGTCTTTTAGCAATTGCAAAGTTTTTATTAACTTATAGTAAAAATAATCTTATATATTTGTTATTCTTAATCTTATTAATTAAAGTATTGCATATTTAACAAAAAGATATTCTATTCAATTTAATAAAACAATTATATTTATTATATATTTAAACGTTTTATAAACTATTAGTAAAGTAGAATTCTCGTTAATATAATTAAAGATTGCAAGATTATATATATACAAGCTCTTTTACTAATATATTTACGTTTATAATAGTAATATATTTTTGCGTTATCTTTGTTAAATATTGTCGGAATACTGTAACCGATCTGATCTAGTGCCGGCACTACCCGGCCCGACACTATCTGGCCCGACATCACGTAATCGATCCGGGTAGCTTCGATCAATATATATAGATGGGCAAAGTCCCAGCTTCTATATAGTAACTAAGCGTTCTACTATTTATTATTTTGACAAATTATAAGCTCGAAACAAAACAAAAAACTTATTTGTTTGTTAATTAAAATATCTAAAGCATAGTTAATAAATCAAATTGACAATAGATTTACAATTACTATAATTAGCTAAGTTCTTGTTAATTTCTAGTGTATAAAAGTTGACAATCAATTATTTGAATATTTAGATTATTATTGTTTTAAGAATCGAAATATCAATATTATAATGCTATCGAAACAATAGCTAGAGAGTTGTCGAAATTTGTCGAACAATCAATCTCTCAATTATTCGAATAGCTAAATTTTTTAATTATCGACAATTAAATAGTTAATATTTAGTCAAAGATTTTAGATACAAACGCTTTACTAAAAGAGCTAATATAAATTGTAAAAACAACTAAGTTTATTTTATTTGCAACTTGTTGCTTTCGTTGAAGAACGCTAATTATTTTTAACAAATATTTATTAATAGTAAGCTCTAAGAGATCGAAGAATTAGCTATGTGACAATTATATAGCTGGAAATCGATAATTAGATAGCTAATAATTAGTTGAAGACGCGTTATTAAAGCGGAGCAAGATTCTGACTTCGATATATTAATAAGAAAACTAAATTATTTAGTTTTCTCAATTTTCGATTTTCTATTTATTGAAAAATTCTCTTATTAACGATCAAATAAGTTAACTCGTTAGCTCGATAATTGAAACAAATGCTAATCAATTTCTTTTACTACAATATACAAAACAAATTAGTAAACTGAATCGCAAATATATTTCGAAAATCGAAATAATTTTATTAATTACTTTGAAAGTAGCGTCTAGACGCGACTCTTAATCAAATAGTAATCAATTTTGTTTAAATAGAATTAAAAAGTTCTTAATTATCGCGAAAACGCAAAAGATTTAGATCAAAAAGACTAATATTTAATTTTATTAAAATAAAAAGACTAAAAAGATCGATTCAACAATCGCAAAGACGCAAAATAACGCTATTACTTCTATAATTGTTAAGATTAAAAAAAAGAATAAAAAGATTAAGTAATTTAGTTATATTTTAGATAGTCAACAAGCTTTATTTACGATTAAGCGAAAACAACAATCTAATTAGAAATTATCTATTATTACTCTATTTTTTAAACAAATCAAGTCTATTAAGTCTATTCAAATCTACATTTGTTACAATCTTAAGATAGAACAACAAAAATATAAAACTTATTTAAAAGTTTATTGATTGTTTATCTATTAAAACTTTGTTCAATTTATAATTGACAAGATCGATTAAGTTGATATTGTTAACAAAAAGAAATATATTTAGCTATCTTCTTTATTTGAATTTTTCGAAAAGTATCTATCGAACTAAATATTTAATTCGAATTTTATTAATTTATTTGATTTTTGTAATCTAATAGCTAGAATATTTTTACTAGAATTGTCTTTGCGCAATCGCGTTTTTTTGCTATATTTACTAGTACTACTATCTATTGTCTACAAGCTATTAGTAGAGCTCTAAAAATAACAAATTACGTCGATACTATTATAGTTACTAGTATTTTCGTATTATCTCTCGCAATTCTAAAACAAATTGCTAAAATTAGCAATAGCGTAAACTTTCTTGTTTAAGAACAAAACTTGTTTGAAATTCTTAAATAAATTAAACTCTAAAAATATATCGAATTAGATATTAAATCTGTTGATCTACTTAATATAATTATCGAAGAACAAGTCAAATAAAATGCTAACAACAAAAAATGTATAAATGCGTTTCGAAATATTGTTAATAAAAGTCTATATTACAATATAAAGAAAATCGATCTAGTTAAAAAAATTTATTAAAAGATTGTTAAGATATGCAAATCTAAAGAGTTAAGTATACTAATAAGAATTTTTGTCAAATTTGAGTCTTTTAAGATTTTTAACTTTTAGAATATCAACAAATATAAAATTAAGTTTCGCAATATTATTGATAAACTATCTATCTATTCGAGCAATTTAGCTATAGATAAAAACTAACTTATTTTTAAATATCTAGTCGATCTTAACAACACTACTTGTTTTTTTATTAATTAATAGATATTCGAGTATAAGCTTTTCTACAACAATAATATTTAAAAGCAAAAGTTGTTTGTTGTTATTTACAATTACAAGATTTAATATGTTAATCCAATAGATATCTCAACTATTAATACTATTTTGATTTTAATAGTAGTTATTAAGTTGATTACTATTATAGAGAATACGTTTTTTGTTATTGACAATTCCAACTTCGTGTATATTAAACAAAAGAAATACACAAACTGCGAAAAAATCGATTATTAACAATCAAATTGCTAAAATTTATATTTAGAACTATATTTTGTTTTAAAAAGCAATAGTTTCGAAAACAATTAAAACAATAACAGAAACAAGTGTTGTTAAGATTACAATAATCAAAAGAAAGATTAAAAGAAGTTCAAATTCAAAAATAAGAACAAATTTAAGTTTAAGTTTAGCAAAAACAAAAATAAGAATAGCAACAACAAAGAGTAAAGAACTATTGAAGCAATAGTTTATAAATATTATTTTGTCTTCGTTGCTATAGCAATTCTATTTGCAATTTCTAAATTGTCTATCTCTACAACTATAATGTTAGTTTTCGCTATTAATTGTTTCTCGCGCAAATAGATTTTTGATACAAGATACTTGTAGCATATATTTGGGAATTCTAGTATCTTTGTATTCTACTCAAAAATATCTTAACAATCGATTGAAAGTATAGAAAACAATTTATTTGCTATAGATATCGAAACTATTTGTCTATTTGTTAGATACAAAGATAGAAGAGCTCGTTATATTACAATTTACAATATATAATATATATTTAACTCTCTCTACAATTTGATCTTCTATAGTTAGTTGAAAGACGCTAATATTGTTCGAAAAATTACTAGTTATAGCTTTTCTATTAACGTTTAACAAGTTCGAGCAATTAAAGACTTTAATATCTACTTTTTGAATTTAAAAATATTTATTACACTCTTTGTTGTTGCTATCGCTCTATTGATAATTAGCAAAAATATAGTAACTATATAGTACAAACGACTTAACTATCTAGACAAACAAAATGTCTATCAACTAATTTGTAGAAAAATCTTTGATTTTACTAAGCTATTTTCGAATAATACTTGTGTCTCTTGTGCACGCGCAAAAAGCAAAGCGATATTCTATTAAGCTTCTATTAGATCTAATTGTTGGAAAAACGATTTTATTTATATTAACGTTATAAGATCTATATTTCTAAATGGTTTCGATAGCATTTGTTATGTTTGCACTTGACTAAATAATAGAATCAAACGCTCGCAAATAGAATATTTCAAGAACAAGAATAAGATTGGTCTACTAGTTTTCTTTAAGCGCTATATTGGCGAATTTGAGTATAGAGACAACAAATATATTCGCATTCACGTTAACAATAACAATAAATATATAGATAAAGTCTTTTAAATCTAGCGCGAAAAGCGCAAAATACGTATCAAATTAACAATTGTTTTTTTTTAAGATAAATAAATGTGTCGAACGTTTTAATTAGATTTTAATACGAAAAATCAACACTATAATTAAAGATACTAACTTAATTGTAAATCTCTAATTAGAGATTATTTAAACAATCAATTTATATTGCAATATCTTTTTTGTTGTTAAGTGTTCTATTATTTCTTTCGAAGCAAGTATTAAGCATCTCTATAACTATAAGTATATTTGGCGTATTAATTAATAAAAAGAAGCATTAAGAATTTAATTAAGTATTAATTAATAAAAAATTTAGAATTGTATTCGATTCTTAGTTCTAGTAGAATACAAAAAAAAGTATATCTATTGCATAATAGATAACAAAGACAAAATCTAGCAAGTGTTAAAAGTTTATTAACTAGACAATAAGCGAATATTATTTAGCTCTAATATCAATTATAGCAAGATTAGTTGTTAAAACAACAATATATGCTTGTCTACAACTCTATTTACGCAATCTAATACTACTAATTCTATTAATAAATTTCTAGATTCTATAAAAGCTAAATTGGACAAGCTTTCTATAACAATATTACAATAGTAGCAAAGAGCTATTTTGTTCTTAAATTATATCGAGAACTCTAAGCTAGATTTGTCTATTTTATTTGAAATTCTATCTTTTTTAGATTTTGAAGACATTGCTCTTTTTGAGTTATTTTTCGACTTCAAAAATAGTACTTTTTTCGACTCTATTAACTTTAATAAGTTTTTTGAAGTTACTAAATTATTAAATACGCTTCAAAATCTATTATTTTCGAATCTCGATTTAATACTACAAAGACACTCGAAGCTTCGATTGTATCAAAATAAATTTGCAAACTCTCTTATTTTATTGTTTAAAATTATATTATTAGAGCTATATAAGTCTAAGATTTACGTTAAAACTATAACAAATATTTATTACAAGATAAACTAACAACTAGCTAAACAAAACAAGATTAAATTCTTAAAAAAAAACAATGTCTATATTGTTTGCTCAATATCTAATAGATACTACGTATTTTGTAAAAAATAAATCTACAAAATTAAGCAAAAAGTTAATAACAAGATTTTTTGCTATAAAGTTTGTTAAATTGTTAAAGTTTTTGAACAACGCAAAGATCTAAATTATATTAAGATTTTTGCAATTGTAATTAAGTCTATAAGTTATAAAGTTATCTTTGTTTTTGTTGTTGTCAACAACTAAAATTTGAAACAAATAGATATTGTTATTGTTTTTCTCTATAAAGATATTAACAAAGAGATCTATATAAAATTGTTTTACAAATTTGAGCAAAACAAAAAGATTTGTTAGTTTAGAAAAGCTCTCTATAAGCTCAAGCAATTATTTTGAATATAATATAATATTCTTGCAACGTTTCTTAAAAAGCACTACTTTTGTCTATTAAACTTCGATTTAAGTATTTTTACTAATAGTTTTACTATTATTGTTATCTATATAAACAATCTCTTAATTGTCGATATTAACAAAAAGTTTATTAACATTGTTAAAAGAACTTTTGTTAGTTAGTTCAAAATAATTAACTTAGATTTTGTTTGATAATATCTAGAAATTAGAATTAAGCGCAATTTTGCAATTCGAATTCTCTATTTAAGTCAAAAAGTATATCGAGAAAAGATACTAAAGAATTACGAGATATAGAAGTATAAATTAGTTGCTATCTCTATAAATATATTTAAAATATATGTTGTCAATTTAAACTATATTGTCGATTCAAATTATTGTTATATCTATTAATTGACAATTGATTTTCTTATATACGCGATACTAGATATTCGACCAAATATTGCTTTTGTTATCTTAGTAATAAATAGATATATTTTCAATTTTATTGACGCTTATTGGAAGATTATTAAACAAATATTTTGTTATTTTTGAGACACTCTTGATTTTTGTTTTATTTTCTGTAAAAATATTTGTTTTCTATTAGACTATATCGACGTCGATTAAGACAAAAATCAAAATATTTGTTGTTTTATTTCTAGATATATCTTCAATCTAGAAAGTGTTGCTATTAGTTAATTATCTAAATGTCAACTAATTGTTGCTCTTTCTATTTGCAAAGTCGAGTATATTAGACAAACACAAACTATTAAGAAGACTATCTAGCTCCAAATACTATTAAAGCAATTGCAACTATTTTATTTATTTCTATTGTTATCGCTTATATCTAGAGCTTTTGTTGTTATTAAGATTTTTTTTTTAATACTCTCGATGCTGTATCTAGTTGTTATTGTTATCTATTGCAACAATTAGAGAACTATAGCGTTTGCTAAGAATTTCGCGCAATATATTTGAACAAAGCATATAAGTATTCAAATTTAGTTTGTTTGCGAAAAAATCGCAAATAACTAGATTAAGTTAAAATATATCTTTATTAAGAAACAAATAGTTAACAAGCTAATTAAAATTCTTTCTTGTAACGCATTTGAAGCGTTCTAACAAACTTTTAAACTAACTTAATAATTGAACTATTTGTAATTTTAAATATAGATACTAGACTTAGTTATTTAAACAACTTGCAACTAGATAGTTGCTATATTTATTATTGTTAATTTTTGTACTATTTATTCAAATCTGCATTTATTGTTTTCTTTGTTTTACTAATAAAGCTATCGAGCATTACTAGCAATATCTATATAACTTTCTGTTAAAATTCTATCTCTTATATATTTTTTAAATCTTAGAGTATCTCGAACGCGTAAATATATATATATTTGCATATAAATTGCTAACAAAGAACTTTTATATACTTTTTTTACTTTTGCTAAAAAGACGCTTAAGACTTAGTAGTTTTAAAATAAATTTTAAACTTAATAAAATATAGAACATAATTTATATAAGAGTTGATTTCTAAACTTAGATCAAATAAGAGTGTCAAAATATTATAATCGATCTAATCTAGTGTTGACACTATTCGATCCGACACTATTTGACTCGACATTATATAATCGATTCGGATAGTTCCGATCAATATATATAGATAGGCAAAGCTCTAGCTCCTACATAGTAACTAAGCGTTCTACCACCTATTATTTTGACAAATATAGTTTAATACAAATATTAAAAAATATTAGAAACTTCTTAAATTAATTGTTTTTAAACAATTTATTTTATTAATATTTTAAAAGAAATTTATTCGAATTATTTTTATTTATATTTAAATTTAAATTAAAGTTTCTTATCTTTAAAAAAAAATTATTTAAAAAATTATTTTTATTATTTATTATTTTTGTTTTGCAATCGATGTTTTAGTTTTTTTACAATATTTTTTTAGTTTTATTTACTTTTTTATAAGAGAGAAACGCTTTAACAATTATAATATATTAAATAAGAAATTTGTAGATTTTTTAACTCTTTATAATTGTCTTGTGCAATCTTTTCTTATAGATATAATTTAATTGTTTACTAAAGTATTAACTTTAATTATTAAATCAAAGATTTTAACAATAGTTTGCAATAATATAGATTCTTGTTTTTGCAAATATTGTTCTATTAACTAAATAAAAAGAAGTTTAAATTAATTTATTATAACTTGTATACAAAGAATTAGAGAAATTAATAAAGAGGTTCTTTTTATTTTAAAAGTAATTATAATTAAATATAGAAAATAAGTAATTAAATACGTAGTTACTCTAATAGAAAACAAAAATGCTAAAAAAACTTTAAAATATAATATGTATTTTTTTTTAATAAAAACAATTTTCATTAGAAAACATTTTAAAATTCTTTTTAGTTCTCTTTATTTAAAGTAAAAGATATTATATATTTTTAACAATATAAGATTTAAACTTAACGCAAACTCTTAAAGAGACAATAATTAAATTTTAATATTAATTTTCTTTAAGAAGTTAATTCGATTCTTGTTAATAATACTTTTGTTAATATATTTTTGTTGTTTTATAGTTTTCTAATAATATCATTTGTTATTTATTATAATATACTCTAAATTTTTACGCTCTTTTTTAAAATAATAGCAAAATCGATATCTTATAATAGCGCTATATTAAAGAAATCTTGCAATGTTTGTTTGTTAAGAAAGATTATTTAAAAAAGCTATAACAAAAATACAAACTATTTTAATTTTTTTATTAATAATTATTTTTATATCTTAATTTATCTTTTTAATTAATTTGACAAAAACTTTTACAATATTTTTAATATTTATTCTATATAATCTTAAAATTAAGATAAAACAATTAGCTATTTTGTATCCTATATTGTAGAAAAAATATCTTAAAATTAAGTAAAATATTTTAAATACTTAATATATATTTCTATATATATTAAAGTTGTCGATAAATAGAAAATATAACAAGAAAATTATAAAAATTAAATTCTTTCTATATAATTTCGATTAAAATAGTTGATTTTTGATTCTTCTCTAGTTTAATATAAATATTGCACAAAATATATAATATAATATTTACTATAAAGAACTCTTTGAATATAAAAATCAAAAAATCAAAAAAAGAAATCAATTAATTTATTATTATTATTATTTTTGTATTTGCAATCGATATAAATAGTTAAATAGTTAAATAATTAAATACGCTATTAATATTTATCTCGAAAATAAGATTTTCTATAATAAATATTAAAAGATATAGCAAACAACATAGTAGATTATTAGTATTCTAGAAGATAATTATATATAGAACAAAGATTGCAAAATTTATTGTAGTCTTTAAACTAGTTTTAATTAAGTTTAGCTTATTTAAATTAAATTAATTTAGATTCAAATTAGCTTGCTAAACAAATTAATTAAAATTACATAAACAATTTTCTAAATTGTTTACTTAATATTATTTTAATTTATAAATTTTAAATAAATTTTTATTATATTGCACAATACTTTTATTCGATAATAATATATCTATTAGCTTTTATTTATTTTTTAATCTATTAATTTAAGTTATTTAATAAAGATCTTAAACTTATTTTTAAACAATAACTTTGTTAGTTTGTCTACTATTATATTTGCATTTTAAACAAAACTAATACAAATATAATTATTTTTACAAAGATCTCTAATATAATAAAGTATTAGATTAATATATTTTAATCTATTATTAATATAAGTGTTTTTAATAAATACTAGGGTTGCTTAATTGTTGCTTATTAATAATATAAAAAGTTCAAATTTGTAGATTTTGTTCTTAATAATATCTATACAATTTAATAAATTTTTAAAATATTTTATATAATTAGTATCTTTTAGAATCTATATAATCTATAGATTCTTTTTAATATATATAGATAAAGCTATATATTTAGTTTTAATAATAAATATTGTTATTAACTTCTACTTGTATAATATTTATACAATCGATTCTTTGCTTATTATAAATATATATTTAAGAATTAACTTTTAATTTAATCTCTTAAATACGTATTTTAAGTTAAAGTATATTATTAAATATAGATTTTAATTGCTATTATATATTAGTCTTTAATTAACAATAAAGTGAAAATATCGAAACAATATTTTTAAAATCTAACTATAATATTTTGTTAAATTAACAAAATATTAACTTAGATATTTTATTGCAAAAACAATATCTAAACAAGTATAAATAACTATATATATAATACTTTTAATTGTATATTAATAATCTTTTTAATTAATTTGCTTATCTTTTAATTTAATAGATTAAAAAGAATTGTATTTATTTATAGACAATTTAATTAAATTACTTTTGTTAATAAATATTTGCAATCTATTAAATGTCTTATTAATATAATAAAATTAATTTATATATAGAGTTTTAACTTTTCAATTGCAAATAATTCTAATATTAAAAATTCTTTTTATTCTTTTTAGATTTTTTATCTTAAATATCTTTTAAAACTTGTATTTAAATTAATTAATATTATTTATTAATTATATAGCAATAACAATATTATTAATATAAAGCAAAAATATAATATATTATTTAAGATAGAATAAAAGATAAAAGTTAATATTATATTACTTAAAATCTAGTTTAGCAAGTTCTTTAATATAGTATTTATATTAATTGCAAACAATTTATTTTAAATTATAAGAATTTTGAAAAATATACAAATATTATTCTAGAAATATATTTACTTTAAATAAAGATATTATATAAATTTTCTTTTTAAGAAAAAATTTAATAAAAATATTTGTAAAATATTAAATTTAATAATTAAAATAAAAGTATTTTTGTAATTAATTTCAAAAACTTATATAAAGTTTTTTAACATTAATGTTGTTGCGCAATACAACAATAACATATCTGAAGCTTGCAGATTAAGATAGTATCAAATAGACAACTTGAAGAGTTGTTTATCTAATTTTGATTAATTTGCTTAGCGAACTTGTTCAAATCTAAATTAATTTAATCTAGATAAGCTAGACTCAATTAAAACTAGTTTAGAAACTACAATATATTTTGCAGTCTTTGCTTTTTGTATATAATTATCTTCTAAAATATAGATAATTTACTATATTGTTTATTATATTTTTTAATAGATTATAAGCTCGAGTTTGCGAAGACTTTTAATTCGACAATTTTTAATACTATTATTGCGACAATCTTTATCGCGTTCTATAAAGAACAAAAGATACTACTATTAATAGACAAAAATTGATATATATCTTCGAGTTGCGCAAGAGATTTTCGCGCAAACAAATTAATTTTGTTCGATTACAAATTGTACAAAGAACAAACAATAATAAGAAAGACTAATTTATATATTTAAAAAAAAACTAGTTAATACTTTAAAGAAAGCAAACAATATTGCTTAAAAGAAAGTTAATTAATATTTTAAAAAAAGTAGACTAAATTGCTTTAAAGAAAGCAAATATAGTATTAAAAAATATTGTTAAAATAACAATGCAATTATAATCTTTGCACTAGATTAATAAAAGATTAGTATATTAAATCTCTTTATTGTTACTTAATAAATATTACTTTATTTAGACTAATTGTTAGATCGGATTTTGATTTCGACTTTTGAAATTAATCTAATCTAACAATTTCAACATTAGAAATCGACTCCAAACTCAATTTGATTTCTATTATTTTAAAATCGAATTAATTCGATTCGATTTAATTCTTGATTTCAACATTTGAAATTAAATCGAATTGTTAAGAAATCGAATATAACGTTATTATACTAAGATTTTCTATTTTTAAATATACGTTATTATAATTTGAATTTTTCGCTACAATATTAAGTAATATACTTCGATTCAAAAGCTACTCTTGTTTATATTATTTTAGAATAGCTTATTTATATTAATTGCTACTTGTATTACTCTCTTATATTATCTTTTTGTTTTTAAATTTTTTTTTCGAACTATTAAAGAATATAATTATATTATATTTGTATTTTTGTTTGCAAAATATTAAATTCTTTAAAAATTTTAAATCAATTATTGTTTTTAAACAAAAAGAATTCTAGCAAATCTATCTCTCGCAATTTGTTATTTAATAGTTTATATTTTAATTAATTTGCAAGTTAATCTAGTTAAGATTTTCTTACTTTTACTATTAATATTAGAAAAAGAAATTTTTACAAAATATTTAACAAGATATTTATCAATTATTTATTGTTTGTTTTGAAAGAGAAAAACAAATATATTAAATAAAATTTAAATATTAATATTTAATTTTAAATATAATAATTATAAACAACTATTAACAACAATATTTTAAACAAGATTTAATCGAAACTTGTCAATTTATATTAAGCAAAAAAAATTGATATAGAAGCACAATTCGAACTTTGAAACAAATATATTCAAATAGTTTTAATTGTAAATAATATTTCAAAAATTGTGTACAAAAGTTGTTATAAGATTTTAAATTATTCTATTGTTTACAATTATTCAAGTATATCGAACATAAAAAAATATCTTTTATTTTTCTTTTGTTTAAAACAAAAACAATCTTAATTATAAACAACAATTAATTTAATCTTTAGTCGCGTAAGTTACAATTAATAATATATATAAATAATGTATATAAATAATATATAATTAACAATTTATTAAAAGAAGAGTTATATTAATTTGTTGTTATTCTTTATTTAAAATAATTAAGAAGACTAATTATACAAGATTTTCGTAAATTTAAATTTGTCTTTTTAAACTATTAAAAATTTTAACTTTTAAAAGTTGCTAAAAATATTTTGCTTAAATTTGATACTTTTAAGTTGTAATAAATTATTTAAAATAATTCTTTTAAAATATAATTAAATTTGCGAGAAAATTAAGATAGATTTTAAAAGTATTTAACGTATCTCTATTGCTTTGAATATATAATTTAGTTTTTAAAAAGTTGTCTATTTAGAAGTTTTAATATATTAAATAAATATTATATTTTAATTTCGCAAATATCTAATTAAATTTACTTTTCTTAATATTAAATATATAGATTGTTAATTAATATTGAAGCTTATAAAGATTTTGAAATCTTTTAAAATTAAAGACAAGTTTTTTAAGATTATTATTAATAACGCAAATAATAACAATATACTTAAGAACAAACTTAATAAAATTTTGAATCAACAAGAGTTTTAATAAAACAAATAGCAAAATTTTGTGTTTTGTTTAACTTATAATATTAATTTTGTAATTTAAGATTTTATTTCGATTATAAAATTAGAAACAACAAATAATAATATTGTTATACAATTAAAAAATAAACAACTGTAAGATATTATAAAAAGCACAAGCTTGTTTAATATAATTAAAAAGATATTTAAATTTGTAATAATACAAAGAAATAATATATATACTAAATTTATTAAGTTTGCGCTCTTATAATTGCTATTAATAATTTAGTTTAATATTTGCTTCAATTTAGAATTTTTAAAAAAAAAATTGATAAAAAGTTACAAAAATTAATATAGAATATTTGTATTTGTTAGAACTCTATCTATTTTATATTTTGTTAAATATATTAATTACGCAATTATATTAATCTTTAAATAGAGAAATATTTTTAAAATTTAAAGATTTAACAAGTTAAGTTTAACAAAAACAAATAAAACTTAGTTTTGCTTATTAATAATATACTAAATTTTTTCTACAAATATACTCTTATAGTTTTGCGAACAATTAATATAGATATTTATTTAAAATTTTAAATATTCGATGCGATATTTAATTATCTTAAATATCTAAAAAAAATATATAATAAAAAATATTTATTTTTCGAAAAATATTGTACTCAAGATTTGCAATAAAGTTTTAACAAAGTTTGCAAAATACTATTCGAAAATAAAAAAATTAGACAATATATTATACAATTTCGCTAACATTTTAAATTCTACGTAAAAAGTTAGTTTTTATAAATTGTAAAATAAAAAGAAAAACAACAATATTGTTAACTACAAAAACAAATACAAAATAGAATTCAAGAATTATTATTAATATTATTACAATTTAATTGCTAATTTAAGAGCAAAAGCGCAAAAAGCAATTATTGCTAAAAAAATAATATATTATAGTAATATATATAATCTTTTACTAATGTTAATATAATCTATTGTAATTATTATAAGATTTCTACTTTAATAGTTTTAATAATTTTGTTTGATTTAAAATAAAAACAATTGATATTTTTGTATTAATATTGTAAAAAATAAATATTTAATCTAAGAATATTAAAAAGATAATATATTAAATTTTTTAAAATTAACACAAATAATTCGAGATATATTTTTATATCTAGTGTTATTAATAGATATTAAACAAACTTTTAGTTTTGTTTGAAAAATATATTAATAAAATCGATTTTAAATAAGTTCGCAAATAGTTGAGCAAATTATAATAATTAAGTACTTTAATTGTATTATAAATTTAAACGCAAAAAAGATTGTTTTTAAATTGTAAAATATATATTATAGAGAAAAAAATAACAATTAAGCAATAAATAGAGAAGAAGATTTTTTTATACTAGATTTTGAGATTGTTTTAAATTAGATTTATTTATAGATAAGTTAACTTTTAAAAAGAAAATATCTTTAATAATTACAAAAATTATTAGATATTATTAGTAATAATATAAAGAAATAATATATTTAATAAATTAAATTGCTAAAAGAAATTTATTAATAATAAAATTTCGAAGATTTAAATCTTAATTAATGCAAAGAACAATTATAATTATTTAAGAAAAACAATATATTATATTTGTTTAAAAAGAAAAATATAATATTGTTATAAAAATTTTAGCTTAAAAGATCGAATTGCTTTATAAAATTCTTAACAAAGAGCAAATCTCTTAGTTAGAATATTATATATTTTGCGTAAATAGTTGCAAGATTCGAATCTATAGTGCGCAAGATATTAGTTATAATTTTATTATTATAATAGTAATGCAAAGAGATAATGCACTTATTAGAAAAGAAAAAATTTATAAATATCTTTGTTATTTTTTGAAGTGCTACTAAAGCTAAACCTTAAATACAATAATCGATTTACTAACGTTTATAATTATTAATTTTATTATAAAAAAGCTTACAAATTAAACGTTAAAATGCAAGTTAAAAAAATAAAAAAATCGATTAATTTTTAATATTTTTGAATCTTACAAAGAGCAACAATATTAAGCTTTTATTTTCGTATATACTATCGCAAAACATTAGTATATTAGTCGAAAATATATTATTTATTTGTATTATTTTAATTACACTAGCATTTTAAATACTTTTTTCTTTAGTACTTTTTTTTTAAGACTTTTCTTTGTTTTTGCTTATTTTATTATATTTAAATTGAGAAACTAATTTATTGCAAAAAGATTTTAAGATTAATCGACAAATTAGCAAATTAAGTATGTTAGTTCTAGACAAAATATTTCGCATTATTTGTATATATTACTTATTTGTTTTACGCGAGTTATTGAAGAAAATAATAAATTTAACAATATTAAAAAGAGATTTATATAAACATAAAAAAAAGATATTAAATTCGAAACAAAATTTAAAGAAGTTATAGTAAAATAAGCAATAATTTTGATAATCTTAACTAGTATAGACGCGTCAAAAAATCGCGTAAAAAGAGAGACTTAAATTAGTAATTAATAATAAAAATACGTAATATAAATAATAAAGCAATTAACAAATATAAATTTGCGTAATATATTAACAAGATTAAATATATATTAATATAAAAAAATAACAATTTTGTGTTAACAAAAATTTAAAGTAAGTATTAATATATAAATATTAACTTTAACTTTAACTTTAATATATATATTTTTTATTTTGTTTTAGTAAAACTACTTGTTAATATATTATTTACAATTTTGCTAATTTTTTCAAATCTTCTATTTTTTAAATCTTGTCGCATTCTACTAAATATTATAAAAAATTAAATTGCTATATAATTATATTATTTCTATATATTACTTGTAAAATAAACTAAGTACATACACAAATAATAAAAGCGCTATTAATTAATTTAAAAAGTATCGCAAGTCGCAATCGCATACAAGAATAAAATAATAATAAAAAAAAGTTATATCGAAAACAATACAATAATTGCAAAATTATTTTTATTCGATTTAAAAAATTGCGTAAAACAATTGTTTAAAAGCAAGTCTCTATATTAAATTGTAAATATATAGAGAAAAATATTAAAAATAAAATTAACAAATATCGAATTAATTAAGATTTTTATAATAATATATTTAAATAATATAATAAAGTATACAATATTAACAATTTTATAGCGAAATGCTTTAAAAATAAGTTTAGACAAAAAGTTAAAAAAAAATTGCAATTAAAGAAACAAATCGATTTAAAATTATTAAAAAGATACAAAAGATACTTAAAAATATAAATATAACAATAAGATTATTTTTTAAGAAAATATATATTATTTAAATGTATTATTTGTGCTCTATATTTAAGCTAAATAATATTATAGTTAAATGTTAATAACAAGCTTAATATTAATAAGAGTTTTTTAATCTATATAAAATCGATTGTAAAAATTATTTAATAACAAATTATTTATTATAATAATTTAAATAATTTAAAAAGAACTAATAATAATAATTCTATAAAATTGTTTAATATTTTTGTTAAAAAATTTGCAATCTTAAACAATGCAAAGAGAGAAAAAAATTTAAATTCTATTATTTCTAAGATAAAGAATCTCGATAATATAATTAAAAAGAATAATTATAAGCAAAAGACTTAATATAAAATTTAAAATAATATAAAAAAGTTAAGTTATAACTACTA
>JAABUL010002211.1_pt1 | contig 33064 bp, 32 predicted proteins | sample 5559151 | NCBI WGS metagenome assembly JAABUL01 (sample SAMN10711876, study PRJNA513368) | rock metagenome | isolation source: Antarctica rocks | place: Antarctica: Victoria Land, Pudding Butte sud | reverse complement strand
AGATGGCCGGTTTCCGGCTCAGGTAGGGCGAGCGCAGCAGCATCGGGCGGTCCTCCAGCAATTCTATCCAGGCGGTCTGCCTCTAGCGTACCCGTCCCACGCTCTATTGTGAAGATGAACTAATGGCCTCCGCCGCGCGGCGCAGGGCCGCGAGCGGGCGCGTGACCGCGCGCATGGCCCGCCAGCCCAGCAGCAGCCCCAGGCTGATGGCGCCAGCGAAGAGCGCGGCGAACAGCCGGTCGGTCATGACGCTCGTCGCCACGCTCGCGCGCAGGTCCTCCTGGCGAGCGCCGTCAAGACGGGCAATGATCCGGTTGGCGGCGGCACGGTAGCGGTCAAAGAGGACCTTGCCATGGTCCTGTTGGGCGATGAGGGCGGCCACGTCGCGCGGGGCCGGCAAGGGGTGGGCGAGGACGTCCGTCGCCCAGCGGTCCCATGCATCCCCGGCGCGCCGCTCCGCGCGCACCAAGGGCAACGCGGCAGGCTCAGCGACCGCGAGCAGGTCCTGCCGCTGGCGCAGCGCGGGGAGCGCGCGCCGGGCCGCGTCGTAGGGCTGGAGGAAGCGCTGCCGGCCGGTCAGCAGGTAGCCGCGTAGGCCGGTCTCCTCGTCGTCGCGCAGTTTGACGCCTTGCAACACCGCGCCAGAGAGGGCGTCGATGGTGTTGACGGTATGGGCGTAGCTGGCACGGAGCCGATCGGCGCTGACGGCGGCGCAGAACCAGGTCAGCCCGAGCAGGGCGACGACGGCGAGAGTACTCGCGGACAGGCGAACGACGATGCTACGGCTCGCCCCATGTTGATTCATCACCGAAGCCTCCGCTTGTCGCGCTCGTCGCGCCTGTCGTGTGTACACACATCGGTATCGCCGCATCCGGCTCGCGCCGCAATGACCCATCTGTCATCCCCCACCCTTCCTGGTTGATTCAGCGCTGGCATGGCTTATGCGTCACACGTTATCCTGAAACCGCACCATACGTAGCTGTTGTTGGGCGCCATGTCATGGACAGCGGCGCCACAGACACCACCTACCGCGAAAGGAGTAGCTCGCGATGCAGGAAAACCATGAGGTCGTCGATGCCGGAGGGACCCCGGAACGCCGCAATATCTACGCCGTGTTCGACCACGAAGAGCAGGCGCGCGAGGCTGAGCAGGCGCTCTCCGCGCTCGGTGTCCCCACGCAACGCCTCGCGCACTCGGCGGCGCCGGGCGACCTGAGCGAGTCGAAGAAGGACGCGGAAGGGTTCGTAGGAAAGTTCACCAACTGGATCAAAGGCTACGGCGGTGAGGATATGGAGGCCAAGCGCTACTCCGTCCATATCGACGCCGGCCGCGTCGTCATCGCCGCCCCCGCCGAGAGCCAGGACAACGCCCAGGATATCACGCGCATCCTGACACAGTATGGAGCCTACGACGTCACCTACTTCAGCGATTGGACGATCGTGCACGAAAGCCCGGCCGCCAACGCGCGACACGGTATGCCCACCAACGAGGCGGCGACCGAGGCCGACGAGTATACAACCGGAGATATCACGCCGGGACAATCGCCCCGTTCGCACGCCAAGTAGTCCGAAAATCCGGTCGAGAATGGGCTGTTTAAACATGATATACTCGCGGTTATGACCACCGATCGAGAAACATTCTTGCTCGACGACCACGACGAGCTGCGCCGCGTGATCGACGAGCGGATCAATAGCGTTCCCCTGCCGCCGGCCCTCGTGTTCAATTGTCACATTACGGGACTGGCCGTGGCGCGTTCGCTCGGCGCCCGCGGCGTGCCGGTCGTCGCGCTCGACAAGGATGAACGCGGCTTCGGGCTGCACTCGCGCCACATCGCCATGCGCGGACGCCTACCCTCGCCCCTGGACGACGAGGACGCGTTCGTCGCACGGTTGCTCGAGATCGGCGCGCTGCTCGACCGGCGCGGCGTGCTCTTCCCCGCCAACGACGAGTGGGTGCTCGGCCTCGGCCGCCACCGCGCGCGACTCGAAGAGTACTACGACATCCCCTTCGCCGATGAGGTGACGGTCGAGCGTATCCTCGACAAGAAAAGCCTCTATGAGGCCGCCGGGACGCTCGACATCCCGGTCCCGCGCACCTGGGACCTGGCGGAGCACGACGCGGCGCGTCTCGCCCGCGAGGTCGCCTACCCATGTATCCTGAAACCGCGTGAGCAGCGCTCCTTCACCGAGCAGTTCGGCGTCAAAGTCATCGAAATCCCCGACGCGGCCGAACTCATAGACTGGGCGCGCCGCACCGCCGGCCACAGCATGCTCGCACAGGAGATTGTGCCGGTCACGCCCGACGGTTTCCACTCGCTCTGCGCGTACGTGACGCCCGACGGCACGACGCTCGGCGCGTTCGTAGGGCGCAAGGTCGAGCAATATCCGGCCGGTTTCGGTACGGGGTGCCTCGTCGAGTCCGCCGCGCTCCCGCTCCTGGTGGAGCGCGGCGCGCGCGTGCTACAGGCGCTGAATTATCACGGCATCGCCGAGGTCGAGTTCCTCTACGATCCGCGCGACGGCGAACACAAGCTGCTCGACGTCAACACGCGCGTCTGGAAGTGGATCGGCCTCCCCATCGCGGCTGGGGTCGACTTGCCCTGGCTCGCCTACGCCACGACCGTCGGTCAACGGGTCGAGCCCGTCGCACCTCGTCCCGATGCGCTGACCTGGGTCTACCTCAAGGATTACATGGCGCTGCGCCGCTCCGGCGGCGCCGTACGCGCGGCCGACTCGCTGAGCGAGGCGCAGTGGCTGGCGCTCATCACAGGAGGGGCGCGCGCGGCCGGCGTCGTCGAAGCCGTGCTTGACCCCGACGATCCACGCCCGTTCTATCAACTTTTACAAACCGAAATGGAGGGCGCGCGCTACTTTTGCGCGTGCTAACGGGGCCTGCGACTGCCTCCCCACTGCGGTGGGGAGGCAGTCGCAGGCCGCTTGTTAGTAAGGAGTACTCATGACAAAGCCACGGTTCGGTTTTTGGCTACCTATTTTCGGCGGCTGGTTGCGCAACGTTGAAGACGAAGACATGCCCGCTACCTTCTCTTACGCACTGGACGTGGCGCGCCAGGCCGAGGAGTGGGGCTATACGACGGCCCTCGTCGCCGAGTTGAACCTCAACGACATCAAAGGCGTCGATCAGCCCGTGCTCGAAGCTTGGACGACCAGCGCGGCCCTCGCCGCGACGACCCGCAACCTGGAGATCATGGCCGCGATCCGCCCCGGCTTCCGCAACCCCGCCATCGTCGCCAAGATGGCCGCCAACATCGACAACATCTCCGGCGGCCGCTTTACGCTCAACGTCGTGTCCGCGTGGTGGGCCGAAGAGGCGCGCCGCTACGGCATGGACTTCGTGCCCCACGACGAGCGCTACGCGCGTACCACCGAGTTTATCGACGTGATGAAGGGCATGTGGGCGGGCGGGCCGTTCTCGTACCACGGGCGCTACTACACCGTCGACGACGGCGTGCTGGCGCCGCGTCCCGTGCAACAGCCCTGGCCGCGTCTGTACGCGGGCGGCGAGTCGGAGACCGCGCGCACGATGATCGCCACACAGTGCGACGCCTACTTGATGCACGGCGACACGCCCGAGGCGGTGGCCGCGCGCGTGGCCGACATGAGGGCGCGACGCGACGCGCTGGGGCTGCCGCCGTTGAGCTTCGGCATGGCCGCCTACGCCATCGTGCGCGACAGCGCCGCCGAGGCCGACGAGGAGATAGCCCGCATCACCACCGTGCGCGACGCCGCGGGCTACGCCGGCTACGGCGACTTCACCAGCCACTCACAACTGGAGCGCGAACTCTCCCTGCGCGACTACTCCGTCTCCAACCGCGGGCTGCGGCCCGGCCTGGTCGGCACGCCCGAGACCGTCGCCGCGCGCGTCCGGGAGTTCGCCGACGCCGGCATCGACCTGTTCCTGCTGCAGTGCAGTCCCATGCATACCGAACTCGAGCGCTTCGCGCGCCAGGTCATGCCGCTCATGTAGCAATCAGCTATCAGTTCGTGTAGTCGGCGCCATAAATTCACGAGTGCTCGAACCACTCGACAGCGGTATGCTATAAGTGAAAAACCCGGCGCCCCCCGTGTAAACGTGACAAGGAGAACCGCTTTGGCTACCGAGCGCATCTTACATCCCGACGACTCTCACCTTCCCCCGAGTCAACGCACCGCACTCCCCGCCCCGCCGCCGGGGACGGATGAAGCCGCGTTTGTCGATAGCCTCAACGCTGTGTACGGCGCCGAGCCCGACCCAGAGGACGCTATTGTGCTGGAGGGGATACGCCGCGCCATGGGCCGCGTCCTCGCGGCCGAGTAGACAAGGGCCAACTCACGGACGACTCCTATATCGGTTCGCTCTCAACTCAGCGGGCGGCCGAAATTGTGGCGGGCGCACACTTGTTCCTGTGATTATGCCACAACCACCCGCCTCCCGCGACCAGCGGGCTCAGCAGGGCGCCGATGAACAGGGCGCTGGGCGCTCCATAGCGGACGGCCAGCCAGCCCATCAGTAGATAGCCCAGCGGGAGGCTGCCGTCGAAAAAGAGGATAGCCACGCTCATGACGCGCCCGCGCAGGTGATCCGGCGCCACCGTTTGGAGCATGGTCACGGCCAGCGTGGTAAAGATGATCTCGGTGCCGCCCACGCTCGCGATCAGCGCCAACGACAGGGGATAGATGCGCGAAACCGCGAACACAGCCTCCAATACACCGAAGACCAACGCGCCAATCAGCACGCGGGTGATCGTTGGCTTCTGGTTGCGCCAGGCCAGCCACAGCGACGCGATCAACGAGCCAACGCCAGACGCGCCCGAGAGAAAGCCAAAGCCCGTCGCGCCAGCATGCAGCACGCCCGTGGCGAAGAAGGGGAGCACGACGTTGAAGTTCGAGCCGAAGAGCAACACAAGGCCGACCACGAGGATCACCAACGACACCGTGGGCGTGTTCCGGACATAGTCCACACCCTCGCGCAGGCTCTGCCAGGTGGTCTGCCGCGCGCCCGCGTTGGTGTGTCGGGGCGCCTGCGCGTGCAGTGCGCGGCTGTTGATCAGCGCCAGGCCCGCCAGCACCGCGATGAAGCTGAGCGCATTGAGCAGGAAGAGCGAGGCCACGCCGCTGACGGCGATAATGACGCCCCCCAGACCCGGCCCCACGATGCGCGTCAGATTGGAGAGCGAGGAGTTCAGGGCCACGGCGTTGGGTAGGTCCGCACGGCCGACCAACTCGACGACAAACGCCTGGCCCGTTGGCCGGCCCAAGCAGTTCGTGAGCCCCAGCAGCAGCGCCAGGACATACACATGCCAGAGCTGGACGGTTCCGGTAGCGATCAGCGCCCAGAGCAGTAGAGCTTGGATCATAGCCGCCGCCTGGGTACAGAGCAAGACGCGCCGTTTGGGCCAGCGATCGGCCAAGACGCCGCCGACGAGCGCGAACAGCAGCACCGGCAGCGCTTGCAGCGCGCCCACCAAGCCAAGCTGGAAGGCGCTATGGGTCAGCTCCAGCACCAGCCAGGTCTGCCCAATGCTTTGCATGTAGGAGCCGGTCAGCGAGATCATCTGGCCGAACCAGAACAGACGAAAATTGCGCTGACGCAAGGAGGCCCCAAGCACGCCGCTACGCCACGGCGTGCGCGGGAACGCGCAGCCACTGCTCCAGCTCCGCGGCGGGGAGCGGGCGGCTGATGCCATAGCCCTGGGCGACGTCGCCATCCAGGGCCAGCAGCGTATCCCAGACACCACGCGTCTCCACGCCCTCGACGACGACCCGCAATCCCCGTGTGCGGCCCAGGTCCAGAATGCACGTCACGATAGAGGCGTCCCCGGCCTCGGCGAGATGTGTCACGAACGACCGATCGACCTTGAGTTCGTCGACCGGTAACCGCTGCAGGAGGCCCAATGAAGAGTGCCCCGCCCCGAAGTCGTCGATGGACAGGCGGACCCCGACCGCGCGGAGGCGGGCGAGCACAGCGCCGGCGCGATCCGGGTCCGCCATCACGCTGCTCTCGGTGATCTCGAGCGTCAGACGCTCCGGCGACAGGGGACACCGCGCCAGGAGCGCCGCGATCCGATCCGGCAAGGTGTCGTCGCTCAGGGAGCGCGCGGATAGGTTCACGGCGATGTCCACCGACATCCCCGCCTCGTCCCAGGCGCGACACTGGCGCAGCGCCTCCGCCAGAACCCAGTCCGTCAGCGGCGCGATCAACCCGGTCTGCTCGGCCAACGGGATGAACTGATCCGGCGCGAGCAGCCCGTGCTCGGGGTGCGGCCAGCGCACCAGGGCTTCCACGCTCAAAGGGCGGCCGTTCGCCAGGGCTACGATCGGCTGGTAGTGCAGACAGAGCGCGCCCGCGGCGATGGCCCGGCGCAACTCGCCAACCAGTGTGAGGCGCGCTGTGCTGTGTGCGTCGCGGTCGGACGCGTAGACCGCGTAGCCATCGCCGGCGCGCTTGGCGCTGTACATGGCCACGTCGGCGTGACGCAGCAGCGCGCCGGCGTCCGCGCCATGGGCCGGCCCGACGGCGATGCCAATACTAGCTCCCACGTCGAGGCGCTGGCCCTCCAGCGGCAGGGGCTCCGCCAACGTGCCGAGGAGCTTCGCGGCAACATAGATCGCACCGTCCGGGCCGGTGGCCGGCAGGAGCGCCGCGAACTCATCCCCGCCCAGCCGGGCGACCGTGTCCGAGGCGCGCACCGCCCTTTGCAGGCGCGCGCTCACCACACGGAGGAGCGCGTCGCCCGCGTCATGCCCCAGCGTGTCGTTGACCTCTTTGAAGCGGTTAAGGTCGAGCAGGAGCAACGCCACCGGCGTCTGCTCGCGGTCGGCGGCGCGTAGCGCCTGGGTCAGGCGATCGCCAAAGAGCGCGCGATTGGGCAGCCCCGTGAGGGCGTCGTGGTGCGCCTGATGCGCCAAACGCTCCTCCATCTGTTTGCGTGCGCTGATGTCTACCACGAAGGAGGCGCGCGTGGGACGCCCGTCGCGCCCGCGCAGCGTAATCGTAGAGGCAAGGATGGTGATGGGGCAGCCCGCCTTAGTGATGATCTCGTACTCACCCCTGGCATCAGCGCCGGCGCCCAGGCTCCCCGCGTAGGACTGAGCGGACTCCACGCGGGACGAAGCGGGCATGACGCGAGTGAAAGGCTGCCCGATTAGTTCCACGCGTGTGTAGCCGGATAGGGCGCAATAGGCGTCGTTCACGGTCTCGAAGCGACCGTGCTCATCGGTGATGCACGCGCCAACCGGGGCTTTCTCCACCAGAGAATAGGCGTGCCGCTCGCCGGCGTGCAGCGTTGCGATCGTGTCGCGCAAGCGGAGCCGCATCCGCTCCATCCCTGTAGCCAGCGCGACGAACTCCCGCGCGCCCGTCGTGCCAACAGGCTGGTCTAGGTCGCCGCGCTCGATAGCCGCGACCGCGTGGCCAAGCCGCGTCAGAGGGCGGACGATGGCGCGCGTGGTCCACCAGCCGAGTCCCGCGAGCAGGATGATAGCGCCGACGAAGAGCCCGGCGAAGACCACGGTCATCCGCGTCAGCGTGCCCATGCCGGCCGCGAAGGCATCCCGGCGATCCCGGTCGAGGCGGCCGACGATGCCGTCCGTCGCGACGCGGTAGCGATCGAACAGCGTCTTGCCCTCCTCTTGCTGGGCGACCAGCGCCGCCGAGCTACGCGGGGGCGCCAGCGGGTGGAGCAGGACTCCCCGCGCCCAGCGCTCCCACCGATCAGCGAGCCCGCGGCGCGCCAGGATAAGGGGACGCACGTCGGGCGCGGCGACGAGCAAAGCGTCGGTCTGCCGGCGCAGCGCCGGCGCCTGGCGTTGGGCCGCGAGGTAGGGGGCGAGGAAGGAGCGATTGCCGGTGAGGAGGTAGCCACGTAAACCGGTCTCCTCGTCGTCGCGCAGCTTGCTCCCCTGGACCACGAGAGTCGAGAGGGCGTCGACGCCACGCACCGTGTGGGCGTAGTCGGCGCGCAGCGCGGCTGTGCTCGTGCTGGCGACCGCCCAGGCTACGACGAGGAGCGTGAGCGCGCCGAGGTAGCCGGCGAAGAGGCGGACACGGATGCTACGCATGGGGCGGCGTCTCCGTCGATCCCGCGGACGCCTCCGCTCCATCCACGCACGGCGACCAGGAGGCCAGGCGCGCGGCGTAAGCCTCGACCACAGTGGAGTCGAAGCGCAGATAGCCGCCCGGCGTCCGCGCGGCGGGCCGGATCTCGCCGCGTTGCGCGGCGCGGAGCACCGTGTTGCGCGAGACTCCGAGCCGCCGGGCCACCCCGCCGGTCGTGAGATAACTTGTCTCCGTCCCCTGTGCCTCCTGGGTCATCGTCACCCCTCCCATCCAACCACGCCAGGTCGTCCAAGCGTTGCATCCGTTCCCGGCTACGGTAGGCGCGTGACACGGTCGAACGCAATCCCCCAAACGGGCTATTCGTGCGGCGCTAAACGGACGCATGTCCACCCTCAAAATAGTATCGCTATGATGGCGTTGGCGTCATGGCGAACCTTTGTGATGGGGCGAGACGTTCCTGAACATGCGTAAGGGCGTCGGCCAGCGGGACCTGCCGCGGTTCGACCCCGGCGCGCTCTTTGAGCTCGACAGCATCGTCGCGCAAGGTGCGGCGGCTGACCGTGACACGCACGGGTATGCCGAGCAGGTCGGCGTCGTTGAACTTGACGCCGGCGCGCTCGTCGCGGTCGTCGTAGAGCACGTCAATCCCCCGCGCTTGCAGCGCCGTGTAGAGGTCGTCGGCCGCCGCGCGGACCGTGTCGTCGGTCAGATCGAGCCCCACGAGGTAGACGTCGTATGGGGCGACCGCCGCCGGCCACATCAACCCACGCTCATCGCGGCAAGCCTCGGCGACGCAGGCGATCAACCGCCCCACACCAATGCCGTACGAGGCCATCACGATGTCGCGCAGCTGTCCCTCCGCATCCAGATAGCGCGCGCCGAGCGCCGCGCTGTACGTCGTGCCCAGCTTGAAGGTGTGGCCGACCTCGACGCCGCGTGCAAGACGCAGCGGCGCCCCGCAACGCGGGCACGGCGCGCCCGCGTAGACCGCGGCGACGGCGGTCACGATGTCGGGCCGGTAGTCGCGCGGCACGTTGGTGTTGAGCAGGTGGTAGCCCGGCCGGTTGGCGCCCGCGACGAGGTTGGGCGAGCGCGCGACGAGGTCATCGACCACCACGGTCGCGCCCGTTATCCCGATGGGCGAGGCGTAGCCCGGCACGATGCCCGTGCCCTCCAGCTCGTCGGCGTGAGCCGGACGCAGCACGGAGGCGCCGACGGCGCGGGCCAGCTTGGTCTCGTTCACCTCCATATCGCCGCGTACCACGGCGAAGATCAAACGCCCATCCTCGCGCTCACCTGTACGATCGCCGGGCTCATCGCGGGAGTCGGCGATGAAGAAGGCGGCTTTGGCGGTACGCGACGCGGGGACGCCGAGCAGGCCGGCCAGCGCGGCGATCGTCGCCGTCCCCGGCGTCGCCACCTCCTCAAGCGGCCGCGGCTCCTCGGCGGCCGGCGTATCCTGTCGGAAGTCCGCGACCTCGCGGTTAGCCGCGTAGCCGCAGGCGGCGCAGAGCGCGAGTGTATCCTCGCCGATGTCCGTGAGGTACATATATTCATGGGTGGTGGTCCCGCCCATCATGCCGGGATCGGCCTCGACGGCGATGACGTCGAGCCCGCAGCGTCGGAAGGCGCGCAGGTAAGCGTCGTAGACGAGCGGGTAGTAGCGGTCGAGGTCCTCGGCCGAGACGTGCGCGGAGTAGGCGTCTTTCATGGTGAACTCGCGCACGCGAATCAGGCCGCCGCGGGCGCGCGGCTCGTCGCGGATCTTGGTCTGGATCTGGTAGAGCATCAGCGGGAGCTGGCGATAGGATTTGACGTTGCGGCGCAGCAGGTCGGTGAACGCCTCCTCGTGGGTCATCGCCAGCACCATGTCGCGGCCGGCGCGGTCTTTGAAGCGCACCAACTCCGGTCCGACGCTGTACCAGCGGCCGGACTCCTGCCACAGTTCAGCCGGATGCACGACGGGCAGCGAGACCTCCTGGCCGCCGACCGCGTCCATCTCCTCGCGCAGGATGCGCTCGACACGTCGTTTGACGCGTTGCCCCAGCGGCAGGTATGAGTAAATGCCGGCGGCGAGCGGCTGGATGTAGCCGCCGCGGATCAGCAGCTGGTGGCCGGCGGCCTCGGCGTCGGCCGGAGCCTGACGGAGCGTTTCGCCGAAAGATTGTGAGCGGCGCATGGTGGTACCTCCTTCTGAGAAGTGGCGAGGGGCGAGTGACGAGGGGCGAGTTTCGTAGTTCTCGCCACTCGCCACTCGTCACTAATAAACATGGCCCTCCATCCGACGGGACGAAGGGCCATGTTCGTGGTACCACCCGATTTCAGAGACTATGGCTCACCCATAACCTCCCTCGTTGCGCGCCGGTAACGGCGGCGGCCGCGACCCCTTACCGCACGCTCATGCGTGACGTGCGTTCGGAGTCGTTGTGCGGGTGGGTTTCCACCGGGCGCGCGATGGGAAGGCTCTCAGCCGGCGGCCTTCCCTCTCTGTTCGCCGCGCCTTCGGCGTACTCGTCCCGCCTATATACGTATGTTGTGAACGCATTATAGCAGGTTGTCGGCAGCTTTTTATACGCCGCTACAGGATGGTCCAATCCTCTATAGATAGCCCCGGAATATCCTGGAAATCCACCGTATTACGTGTGACCAGCGTGTGCTCATGCGCCAGCGTTATAGCCGCAACGCGCCTGTCCTTCGTCCCAAGCCGTTTCGATGAGCCACGAAGCCGTGCGTCGATGAGCGCCGCATCGTCGTCGTAATTGAGGATGTTGACGATCGCGTAGAAGGCAAGGGTCTCGCGTAAGCGCTCGTACGCCTCGATGAGCTTGGCCGCAGCCAATTGCCGATTGAGTACGCCCAGTCGCCCCGCGCATTGTTCCTCAAACGAAACGATCGTGAAGAACAACTCCGCCTGCGGGGTCTCCGCCACATGCGCGACGACAGTCGGGTGCTTGTGCTGCAACGCCGAGGTGATGTCGGTATCGAGCACGTAGGACACTACTCTCGCGCCTCCTTGGCTGCTTCATCCCGTTCGCGTTGTCGCTCCGCTTGAATGTACGCGTCGACTTCCTCGGCAAAGGAATCGTTCACGAATAATCCAGCGATGGCAGCGAGTAGATCATGCTCCCCACGCGCCTCGACTCGTGCGCTTTGAGTGTCGCCCACTGCCGTTCTGGAAGCAATCATTTCCTCACTAGGCGGCGCGGGAGAGATCGCGCTAGTATCTCGATTCATGCAACACCTCTATTTTGGCAAGCGACACTTATAGAGACAGTATAACTAAAACAGGCGCGCCTGACCGGGCGCGCCGGGCTCGTCCAGGCCGAGGTGCCGGTAGGCCAGCGGGGTGGCGACGCGCCCGCGCGGTGTGCGCGTGAGGAAGCCGAGCTGCAGCAGGTAGGGCTCGTAGACATCCTCGACGGTGTCGCGCTCCTCGCTCGTCGCGGCGGCGATGGTGCCGACGCCGACCGGGCCGCCGCCGAACTTTTCGATGATAGTGTGCAGCAGCTTGTAGTCGGTGGCGTCGAGTCCCAGATCGTCGACCTGCAGCATCTCCAGCGCCGCGCGGGCGACCGGGAGGGTGATATGCCCCCCCGCGCGCACTTGCGCGTAATCGCGCACGCGCTTGAGCAGGCGATTGGCTACGCGCGGCGTGCCACGGCTGCGCCGCGCGATCTCGGACGCGCCCTCGGCGTCGATAGGCACGCGCAGGATACCGGCCGAGCGCGTGACGATCTCGATCAGGGCCGTCTGGTCGTAGAACTCGAGGTTGTAGTGCACGCCGAAGCGGTCGCGCAGCGGCGCCGAGATCAGGCCCAGGCGCGTGGTGGCGCCGATGACGGTGAAATGTTGCAGGCCCATGCGCAGCGTGCGCGCCGAGGGACCCTTGCCGATGATGAAGTCGACCATGAAGTCTTCCATCGCCGGGTAGAGCGTTTCCTCGATCACGCGATTGAGGCGGTGGATCTCGTCGATGAAGAGGACATCGCCGGCCTGCTCGTTGGTCAGGATAGCCACGAGGTCGCCCGCCTTCTCGAACGCGGGACCGGAGGTGGTGCGGATGTTGACACCCATCTCGGCGGCGACGACGTTGGCCAGCGAGGTCTTACCCAGGCCGGGCGGCCCGTAGAGCAGGATGTGGTCGAGCCCCTCACCGCGCCCTTTGGCCGCGTCGATGAGGATGCGCAGGTTCTCCTTGACCTTGTCCTGCCCGATGTATTCGCTCAGGCGCTTGGGACGTAGCGAGAGTTCCGCCGCGTCTTCGTCCAACTCGCCGGGGGTGATAAGTCTTTCGTCCATACGTTCTAAGTATACGAGACCGGCCGCCGTACGCCGTTACTAGGGTTGGAGCCCACCCGCGCTCCTTCTCTCTTGTCGATTCAACCCGCGCTTCATGCACGCCGCGTCACGGTGGATGCGCGCTATGGTCGGCGGAGGCCCCCAATGGTCGTTATGACGCCGGCTCGGCGCGCCCCTCCGCGTCCAACGCGCTGCTCGCCGCCGCGACCGCCTGCTGCAAGGTGAGGGGCCGTCCTTCCGCTTGGGGTAATCCGAAGGTCGCCGCGGCATAGCGCAGGGCGCGGGGAGATACCTCCTGCCGCGCGGACACGTACATGATGGCGATGGCCGGGGCGGATCGCTCCGTGAGGGCGAAGTCTCCCACCTCGCCCACCTGGGCGAGCGCGCGGGCGTAGGATGCCCGCGCCCCCGCCGCGTCGCCGTCCTCCTCGGCCAGTTGCCCCAGCAGGTAGGACACGAACGCGCCGGACTGCGTGTCACTGAGGGCGGCGGACGTCGCGGCCAAGCGCTCGATGTAGGCCCGCGCCCCGTCCACGTCGCCGCGCGCCCACGTCAGGCAGCCCAGGGTACCGAGTACCATGCTAGAGACCCAGATGTTACCCTGCCGCTCTGACTGTACGAGAGAGGCGGATAATTCCTCCACCGCGTCCGCGAAGTTACCCCGTTGCGCGGACGTCATGCCCAGAAACCATAGGCAACTGAGAGCCTCCCAGCGCCAGGGCGGCGCGACTGTCCCGAAGAGGGCCAGCGCCTCGTGCAGTATCGTCCGCGCCGCCCGCGGATCAGGCATCCCCTCCAAGGGAAACATGCTGAGGTACGCGGCCATCAGACTGGCGCGCCCACGGGCCAGGGGGTCGTCCAGCACGGGCGCCAGAGCGAGGCACTCCGCACTCCGCGCCCGCACTGTGGCTGCGTCGCGCGTCGCCATCGCGGCCACGGTACTCATAGCTAGTGGGTCACGCTACAAATAAAGCGGGAATGATCCACCGGCTAAACAGGCGTGATCGCGTCTGTGGAAAGGCCGCATCAATTGCGGCATGACCCACTAGTGGGTCACGCCCCATTTAGGTGGAATTGATGCGTAGCAGCCCATCGCGGTTGCTACCCGCCCTGTGACGCTTGTTGACTGGCCGGGGGTGGTACTTGACCAACTCCAGTTAATTGGGGCGTGACCCACTAGGGCGAGGGCGCGTCCCGGCGTCGGCGCCGCCGCGCCCAGCGTCGGCAGCAGCCGATCCAGCCAGGCCGCGCCCTCGCGCAGGTGCGGACGAATTAGCCAGAACGGATACAGGTCCGCGGTCAGCGCCAAGCCCCGCTCGGTGGCCAGACCGTCGCCGGCCTGCCCGCGCTCCACGCACCAGGCCAGCGCGGCGCGCAGGTTGTCCAGCTCCCCATCGAGCGCGTCGAGCGCACGCGGCAGCCCGGCGTCGTGGAAGCGTGCCACGGCCGCCTCCGCCAGCGTCAGGTAGTACGCGGCGTGGCGCTCACGAATCAACGCGCTCTCACCGGATGCCTCGATCTGTTCCAGCGCATATTCGCGGACGGTCGCAAGCAGGCGGTAGCGTGGCTCCCCCGTGTCCCCTACGGCCACCCGCAGCAGGTGAGCGTCCACCAGCGCCGCCAGCCCCTCGGCCACGTCGTCCACGTCCGCCCCCACCATCGGATCGTGCGGCATGCCCACGGCAGCCGCGGACTCGACGGTGCAGCCGCCCGCGAAAGGGGCGAGCCGCCGGAACAGCGCCCGCTCCGCCGTGGGCAGCAGGTCATAACTCCAGGCAATCGTGTCGCGCAGCGTCCACTGGCGCGCAGGCGCGTCGCGTGGCCCGCCCACCAGTAGTCCCAAGGGCCGGTCCAACCGCGCCGCCAGCGCCGCCGGCGGCAGCGCCGCCACGCGCGCCGCCGCCAACTCGATCGCCAGCGGCAGCCCGTCCAGCCGCGCGCAGATCGCGGCCACAGTGGCGGCGTTGGTGGGGCCGAGCGCGAAGGCGGGGTCCGCGGCGCGGGCGCGCTGCACGAAGAGGACCACGGCGGCGATCTGTTCCAGTTCTAGCGCGGCGAGCGGTGGGAGCCGACTGGGCGCGGGGATGGCGAGGGGCGGCACGGGGTAGACCTGCTCACCGCGCACGCGCAGCGCCACGCGGCTGGTCGCCAGCACGCGCAGCCCTGGGCACGCCGCGCGCAGCGTCGCCACCTCCGGCGCCGCGTCGAGCAGGTGCTCGCAGTTGTCCAGCACCAACAGGAGCTGCCGCTCACGTAAGTGAGCGGCCAGGACCTCGGCGGCGGGCCGGCTGCCCTGCGCCGTCAGGCCCAACGCTTGCGCGACCGCCGGCAGCGCCAGGGCGGGGTCGTGCAGCGGGGTGAGGTCGACGAAGACGGCGCCGTCGGCGAAGCGTTCGTGGGCCGCATGGGCGGCGTGCAGGGCCAGACGCGTCTTCCCGACGCCGCCCGGCCCGACCAGCGTGAGCGCGCGGAGGTCGTCGCGCCGCAGCAGGGCGTCTACCTCCGCCGCCTCGCGCTCGCGCCCGACCAGCGCGGTTGGTGGGAGGGGCAGCGCGCCGGAAGCGCACGCGCTCGGTGAGATAGTCGCCCAGTTCCAGGCCGCGGGGGGCGTGTTCGACGTGGCGCCGGAAGTCTATGAGGTCACCGTGCTGAGTTGACGGTGGCCCTGGACCAGCGATAGGGCCGGTCTCCGTGACCGGCCCTGTTCTGATCGCCGCCGTTCGTCAGAAGCGCCGGAGGGTGCGCCTCAAAAAAGTGAGATGGGCGCCGTTGGCCTGGCCTTAAAAGACCATGGCAGGGACCAGACCTTAAAAGGTCTCCCGGCGACCGCCGCGGTGGTCGCCCGACCGACGACAGGCACGCATGGCGCGCCCGCACAGACCTTTCAAGGTCCGTCTCCTGCCATGACCTTTCAAGGTCAGGCCGCCTCTCACAATCGTGGGGTACACCCAGCGCCGGACATGCCTATTACAGGCTCTCGTCTAATGATGGATAATGAATGCAAAGGCGGGTGTGAGGGAGTAGGGGTGAACCGACGACGTGGGTTGCATCATGATTATCGGCGGGCGGCATGAGCGAATACGATCAGGGGAGGCATGACGGAGATGGCCGAAGCGCGCACGCTCCCATCGGCTACACTAGCGCCATGGGCGGAGATTGTCCCGGACGCGGGATGCACAACGGTGGATAACCTGCTGACCCGGCCGGATGACGGCTGGCGCTATGAAGTGGTCGAAGGGGTATTGGTCCGTATGGCCGGGAGCGGCGAAGAGGCGACAAACATCGCGGGAATTATCTTTGGCGTGATCTTCGCCTATGTCCGCCCGCGGCGACTGGGCCGGGTCACGCCGGCTGACGGGGTGTACAAGTTCCCAGGCGCTGAGACAGGCTTACTGCCCGATGTCGGATACTACGGCGCCGCCCTGTTCACGCGCGTCGTGGATAAGAAAAGGCCGATCCCCTTCGCGCCCGAGTGCGCGGTCGAGGTCGCCTCACCAGAGCAGACCGCTGCGGATATGGCCGCCAAAGCGGCGCGCTATCTAGGCGGCGGCGCGCGCCTGGTGTGGGTCGTCTGGCCGGATGCGCGCGCCGTCGATGTATGGCGCCCCGGAGACATCGAACATCCATCCAAAACGCTGCGCGCGAACGCCACGGATCAGCTTGATGGGGAAGATGTTATCCCCGGCTTCTCCCATCCCGTAGCCGACATATTCGATATATAGCTGTAGCCGTTACTCGCCTTATCACAGCGGTTTTGATGAGGCGAGTAGCCAGCACGGATTTGTCTATCGGGCGCCGAGCAGCACCTCCGTAGTGAGCTGGTCCAGGCGCTCGTAGCCGAGGCCCACGCCGGCGATGGCGTCCACGTCGAAGGTTTCGTTCTTGAGCGCGTTGGCCGCTTCACGGCTATAGGATGTTGGCGGCTTGGAGCCAGCAGCGCCGAGGCTCTTGAGTCGGGACAACTCGGCCTGGATCGCGGGGTCGGCGTTGAAGCGGCGCACCGTCTCCTGCAAGATCTTGTAGGTGCGCATGCAGCCGGCCGCGAAGTCCCACACGCCCTGCTCGTCCTCGGTGCGCAGCGCGTGCGCGTCGTAGTGCTTCGGCCCGGTATAGCCCGCGTCTTCAAGCAGCTTGACCAGGAAGAAGGCCCCGCGCGGGTCGGCCTGCCCGAAGCGCAGGTCCTGGTCGAAGCGGCCGGGCAGCTGGTCATTGAGGTCGATGTGCACGAGCTTGCCCGCGTCGAGGGCCTGCGCCACGCCGTGCGAGAAGTCCAGCCCCGCCATGCGCTCGTGCGCCACTTCCGGGTTGACCCCATAGCCTTCCGGGTGGTCAAGCGTATAAATAAAGGCCAGGGCGTGCCCCACCGTGGGCAGGTAGATGTCGCCCCTCGGCTCGTTGGGCTTGGGCTCCAGCGCGAAGGTGTAGCCGTAGCCTTGGTCCAGGTTGTACTCATACAGGAAGTTGAGCGCCTCGCGGAAATGTTTGAGCGCCTCGCGCGGGTCCTTCCCCGCGTTGGACTCGGAGCCCTCGCGCCCGCCCCAGAACACATAGATTTTCGCGCCGAGCTCGGCGCCGAGTTCCATGTTGCGCATGACCTTCTGGAGGGCGAAGGCGCGCACACGGGGGTCGTGGCTAGTGAAGGCGCCGTCGCGGAAGACAGGGTGACCGAACAGGTTGGTCGTGACCATCGGGACGACCATGCCGGTATCCGCGAGGGCCTTCTTGAAGGCGGCTACGATGCGGTCGCGCTCCTGTGGCGTGGCGTCGAAGGGGATGAGGTCGTTGTCGTGGAAGTTGACGCCCCAGGCGCCCAACTCGGACAGCTTCTCCACGATGTAGGAGGGATCGAGGGCCGGACGCACTTCGACGCCGAAGGGGTCGCGCCCACGGTTGCCGACGGTCCAGAGGCCGAACGTAAAATGGTCCTCGCGCGTGGGCTGGTAGGGATCGCTCTGAGTGGTCATGCTCCATCATCCTTTTCTATTGGTGATTCTCCTCCGCCCACAGGGCCGCGAGGCCCTCCAGCGGATCGACGGCCGGTGCGAGGTCAAGCAGGCCGCGCATCCGCGCCACATCGGCGACGAAGCGTGTCACCTCTATGGAGCGCGCAGGCAATACGCGCAGGCCCACCTCACGCGACGGCAGGCGCGCGATCCGGTCGGCGAGGTCACGCAGCGGCGTGCCAACCCCGCTCCCCACGTTAACCACTCGCCCGCCCAGGCTCACCTCGGCCGCGCGACGCAGCGCCGCCACGACGAGATCGACCGGAACGAGGTCGAGTACCTGCGCGCCGCCGTAGAGCTCCAGGTCCTCACCACGGCGCGCGCGGTCGAGCCAGATCGGGATCACGCGGTCGCGGTCGCCCGCGCCATAGACGTTGGCCAGGCGCAACACACTCACGTCGAGCCCATACGTGTTCTGGAATGTGCGGCTGTAAACTTCCCCCGCTACTTTGCTCGCGCCGTAGGCGTTCTTGGGGTTCATGGGACGATCTTCGGCCACCGGCAGTTGCTCGACTTCACCGTAGACCTCGCGTGAGGAGGTGAAAATGACGCGTTCGACACCGGCGTCGCGCGCCGCGACGAGCACGTCGTACGTCCCGACGACGTTGCTCGTAAACGAGTAGTCCGTATCGGTCACGGCGCCGAGCACATTGCTCTGCGCGGCGAGGTGGTAGACGCGCTGGGCGCCGCGCATGGCAAGCGCAACCGTGTCGCGGTCGCGGATGTCGCCCTCGATGAGCCGCGCCTCGTCGGACAGCTTGGCGCGGACGCCGCGACGCATGTTGTCGAGCGCCACGACCTCATCGCCCGCCGCCAGCGCGGCGGCCACCAGATGAGCGCCGATGAAGCCGGCGCCGCCCGTCACAAGTATCTTCATGCCGTTACCCCCACGGCGGCCGCCAACCGCGGCGCGCCCTTACCCTGATCGGCCAGAATGCGGATGAGCGAGGCGATCATCTCTTCGCGCATCGACGAATTCAGCGCCAGGGCCAGCTGCGTCTCGGCGAGCCCGAAGGGGACACCCATGTCGTAGCGCTCGCCCAGCGTCTCGAAGGCCAGGTAGGGTTCGCGTGCGGCCAGCATAGCCTGCGCCGAGGTGAGCTGGAACTCGCCCTTCTCCCTTACATTATGCGCGATGTTCTCGCCCAGGCAGTCGAACAGCGCCGGGGTGAAAACGTGCATGCCGAAGAAGCACAGGTACTCGTCGGGACGCAGGCCGGGCGTACGCAACTCCCGCGCCGCCCGCTCCGGGCTCGGCTTCTCGACCATCGCCGTGACCCGATACACATCACCTTTGCCCTGACCGCCATCATGGGCGCCATCCGGGATGTCGACCGGCGCGCCTCGGACCGTGCCGAAGAGATGCAGCAAGCGTTCCGGTGTGCGCTTGACCGCCGAGACCGTCTGTCCGGTGCGCTCGAAAACGTCCACGACCTGCCGTGCGCAGCGGCGGCCGGTCGGGTCGGACGACACGTACACATGGTCGCCGAGCAGCAGCAGGAACGGTTCGCCGCCGACCCAATCTTTGGCGGCGTAGACGGCGTGGCCGTAGCCCTCGGGGGACGACTGCGTGACGTAGGACAGCGCCCGCTCGATGCGCGCGAGCCGCTCCGACTCCTGGAGCGCCCACTCCTTACCTTTATAGGCGGGGAGCAAGTCCTCGGACAGGCCGCGAAAGTGCTGGCGATACATCTCCTCATCGCCTGGAGCCGTCACGATGCAGACCTCATCGATGCCGGCGTCCAACGCCTCCTCGACGATGATCTGTAGCGTCGGCTTGGTCAGCCCATCGACGTCGACGAGCGGGAACATCTCCTTCTGGACGGTGGTCGAGGCGGGATATTGCCGCGTCCCACGTCCCGCCGCCGTGATAACCGCCTTGCGTACTTTCATCCTATTGTAGCTCCTTAGCTATCAGCCGTCAGCTGCCGGCCTCTCTCCCTTGGGCATCCGGCCCTTCCGGTTTAGCCGTGGCCTTCACCGTGCGGAAGCTGACGGCTGATAGCTGACAGCTGATCGCTCATCCAGCAGCCGTTGCAGCACGGGCGCGATGTCCCGGCGCAACGCGTCGTTGGCGTAGCCCACCCACGCCACCGGGCTCGTTGTATCGAGGAGCGCCGCGAGTGTTTCCCCGCGCGCGTCAGTCACGATCACGCCCGCCTCCTGGGCGATGATCCAGGTACAGAGGTCGTAGGGGTGACAGCACAGGCGCGGCACACCCTCCGACGGGTCGTGCAAGAGCGGGCGCAGGTCGGCCAGGAAGCGATCATGGCCCACCATCAACTCGTAGAGCTGTCCGCCCGAGGCGATGTACTCGTCGTCGAAGACCTGCGGCGACTCGGTCGGCGGCGGCCCCAACAGCTCGCGATAGAGGTCCTCCTCAAGGCGCGCCGCCGCCGCCTTGCCACCGGGGAAGAACTTGCTGATCGCGGCGAAGCCGCCCGCCAGCGTCGTGGCCTGGCTTGGCCGCGGCGTGAAGGGAACGATCGTCCCGGCGCGCAGGTCGTGCGTCTCCGCGCCGACGCCCTCGCCGCACGCCGCCCACAGCACATCAGCCAGCGCGGCGCGCGCCGTGGGCAGCTCGGCCTGCAGCGCCACCGAGATGTCAGCCAGGGTCGGGTAGTATCCGTCGGACGGGGGCGGGGCCACGCCGAAGAGCGCCCAGGCGCTGCGCTTGCCGTACATCAGGCCGCGCGTGCCGTCGATTGGGTCGACGATCATGGTAAAGGTGAGGCGCGCCGCGTCGGCCCCCTCGGGGAAGACGCGCTGTCCTCCCTCCAACCCCTCGGCCACGAGCAGGAAAGGCAATTCCTTGCCCCACTGGGCACAGTAGGCGAGCAGCGCGCCCTCACCATGCTCGTCGAGCCGGAAGACGGTATCGCCGCCGCGCTCGCCCGTGGACATAGCAAGTTCTTCGATCGTCGAGGCGCGCACGCCGCGCCCCACCGCGTCGCGCATCTCCAGCGCCAGCGCCCGTAGACGCGCCACGAAATAGGCCGCGTCGCGCGGCAAGCTAGCAGTCATGCAACCCTCCGTTCTCATCGACGAGGGCGCGCCGCACCGGCGACGCCCAGGCCCCATCCGAACTCCCCGCGAGCGCCGTCGCTTGGCGCCCGCTCCTCCGCGTATACTCCCCACGTACAGCCTCCACGGCGCCCTCCACCCCTGACTCCGCGCCCAGGATAGCCACTGTGCCCCCCGCGCCGCCGCCGGTGATCTTGGCGCCGTAGAGACCGTACGCGGGACCCAAGTCGCGGACGATATCCACGATCAGGTCCGTTTCGGGCGTGCCCAGTCCGCAGCGGGCCCCGTAGCTCTCATGAGAGCGATACATCGCCGCCCCCGCCTCCACGAGGGCCGCCGGGTCACCGTCTCGCTCGTAGCCATCGAGGGCCGCCAGGAATGTCGCGACATTGGCCTGCTCAAGCACCGGATGCGTCGCACAGTCGCGCACACGGTAGACGGCGTCGGGCTCGACGCGCGTCGCGTCATCCCCGGTCTCACCATACCGCGCCAGAAACGCGGCGCCACCCAACTCCTCAGGCAAAAGCGGGGCGTAGCGCGCCAGGAAACGCGCGGGCGCGAGGTTGCAGAGGTAGCCGCCGGCCGGTTCGGCGGGATCGTGCGCGGTGATGATGGCCCGCCCCATGAAGGCGGCGGTGCGCACGCGGCCATACTGGCTTCCAGCCACCCGATGCGCCACGCCGCTATCGAGCCCCAAGACCCGCACGTCCGGCGGCAACCGGCGCTGTCCCATTACCGTGGCCGGCTGCCCGCTTGAGGCTTGACAACGCAGCATCAGCAGATGTCCGGCCCGTCCGAGCGTCGCCGCGGCCTGATCCATGATACCGCAGGGCGCGCCTGCCACGCGATGCTCGGCCTGCTGCGCCAGCAGCGCCAGGCCCAGCGGGTCCAGGTCAAGGTCCCAGAGCGCCGCGAACGCGCGCAGGGTCGCGACCTCCAGCGCTGCCGACGACGAGACGCCCGCCCCCGCCGGCACGTCGCTCCGTATAAAGAGGCGGACGCCGCCACTGCCGCCGGCGCTAAGTAGGCCGGCCGCGTGTAGCACGGCTAGCGGACCAAGGACGTAGGCCGCCCAATGGGCGCCGTCCGCCTCCAGGGCGGCGCGCAGGCGTTGCGGAGCGCCCGCCGCTGGGCCGTCGTCAATGACGGCCCTGGGTATGCGCGCCTCGACGACGGTAGCGCCTATCCCATCGGTGCGATCACTACGGGCCACGAGCAGCCCATCGCCGGTCGCCTGGGCGACCACGCGGACGCTACGATCCAACGGCAACTCCAACACCGCCGCGCCGGAGTAGTCGGCGATCCCGCCCAGCACATCGAGCCGCGCGGGGGCGCGCGCCACGACGACGGGACGGCCGGGCTCAAAGAATCGCCCCGGCACGTCCTCTCCTCCCGAGACTGTCATACCGCCTCCCCCACGCCCCCATTTCATCATTGGCTGAACAAATACAGATATAACACGGATCGTGCGTGGTGTCAATAGCGCGAATCACGTACAATGATGGGAGTATTTTAAGGAATTCGTTTATATAACGAATGGAGAAATATGGCTACCGCCAGTCCCTTCGTGGCGCGCAAGGTCGATGGACAGAGCATGCAACAGGCCAACCGCGCCCTGGTGCTCGCGCTGATCCGCCACGACCCCACGCTCTCGCGCGCGTCAATCGCCCGCCAGACGACGTTGAGCCCCGCGTCGGTCAGCGGGATCGTCGATCACCTGATCCGCGAGGGATTCGTGCGTGAGGAAGCGGCCGCGGCGACAGGGGTCGTGGGCCGGCGTCCCATGCGCCTCGTCTTCAACCCCGCCGCGCGCGTCACCCTGGGGATCGCCATCGACGTGCGCGACATCACGGCGGGACTCGTCGATCTCGGCGGCAAGATGCGCGCCACGCAACGCGCCCCGATCGCGCCGGAAGCCAGGCCAGCCGCGATCGTCGACACGGTGGCGCAAGTAGCGCGGCGCGCGTTGCGCGGCGTCGATAGCCGCGACGTACTGGGCGTCGGGGTAGCCGTGCCAGGCTTGGTACGCTGGCCCGATGGCGTCATCCTCTTTTCGCCGAACCTGGGGTGGCGCGACGTACCGATCCAGGCCATGCTGGAAGAGCGCTTGGGGCGTCCAGTTCTGGTCGACAACGAGGTGCGCGCGCTAGCCCTGGCCGAGCATTCCTACGGCGCGGCGCGCGGCGCGCGTACTGTCGTCGTCATCGACGCCGCGTACGGTGTTGGAGGAGCCGTCATTATCGATGGCGCGCTGTACCGCGGCGTCCACGGGGCCGCGGGAGAAGTCGGCCACAACATCGTCGAGCCCAACGGAGCCGTGTGCGGCTGCGGCAACCGGGGCTGCCTGGAGACAGTGGCGTCGGCCCACGGCCTCGTCGCCCGCGCGACCGACGCCCTTGCCGCCGGACGCGCCTCCGCGCTCACGGCGGACGCGTCTGGCGGACTCACACTCGACCACATCGTGGCCGCCGCGCGGGCGGGCGACGCCCTGGCGTGTGAGTTGCTGGCGCGCGCCGCGACGTACCTGGGTCTGGCGGTCGCCAACGCCATCGACAACTGGGACCCCGAGCGCGTCGTGCTCAGCGGTTCCATGGCGCTGGCCGTGGGGGATCGCCTCGACGACGCGCTCGGGGGGGGGCAGCGCGCCATCCTCGACGTGGGACGCGCGCGCGTCCCCGTCGCGCGCGCCGCGCTCGGCGCGGACGCGAAAGTGATCGGCGCGGCGACGCTGGCCGCCGCCGACTACCTCGCCGCGCCGCTCCACGCGTCGACATAGCACGATTGGCACATTGCGCCCCTATCGTCGTACAATCACGATGACCCACAGGGTGTTAACAGAAAGGCTTATCCCATGACCCTCTCTATTGTAGAGACGCCCGTCCCGCTGCGGACAGACGCGCACGGGACCGTGCGCGTTGGCGGCACGCGTGTCACGCTGGACACCGTTGTCGCCGTATTTTCGCAAGGCGCGAGCGCCGAAGAAATCGTCCATCGCTACCCTTCGCTTGATCTCGCCGATGTCTATGCCGTGCTTGGCTACTACCTGCGCCACAGATCCGACGTTGACGCGTACTTGGATCAACAGGAGCGGCAAGCGGCTATCGTTCGGGAACAAGTCAAAGCGCGTTTTGACCAAACCGGCATCCGTGAGCGCTTATTAGCGCGCCGTGTCGCACAGTCGTAGCATTATCATGCCGCGCTTCCTTGCCGACGAAAACTTTGACAACAATATCCTCCGTGGCCTGTGGTATCACGAGGCAAGCCTAGATGTTGTACGCGTTCAGGATGTCGGCCTCTTGGGAGCAGACGATCCGACGATATTGGCCTGGGCAGCGCAAGAAGGACGTGTCATGCTGACCCATGACGTCGCGACCCTCGTTGGCTACGCCTATGCGCGGGTAGATGCCGGCCATCCCATGCCTGGCGTCGTCGCCGTGAGGAACACGGTGTCCATAGGCCGGGCGTTCGACGACATTCTACTGCTGGCAAAAGGCAGCATCGAAAGCGAGTGGGAAGACAAAGTACTCTCTTTGCCCCTGTAGCGCCGTAGGGCAGCGCCGTCCTCAACAATGGGACGCGCGCGTCCCTGTCGTGCCCTCCGCGCTCAGCGCGAACGCCAAGGTGATCGGCGCGGCGACGCTGGCCGCCGCCGACTACCTCGACGCGCCGCTTCATGCGGCGTCGTAGCACGGTCTAGCTACCGCAGGACTGGCGCACGATCAGGCGGGTGTACAGCGTCGTCTTGGTCGGCTCCGTTCCTTCACCGCGCAGCAGCGCCAGGAGCCGGCGCACGGCCTCGGCGCCCATCTCGACGCGCGGTACGCTGACGGTGGTCAGCGGAGGGGTCGTATGCGCGCTCTCCGCCACGTCGTCAATACTGACCAGGGCAATATCCTCAGGGATGCGTACGCCACGCTCCTTGAGCGCTTCCATCGCCCCGAAGGCCGTTTTGTCGCTGATCGCCACGACGGCGGTTGGGGGCTCAGGCGCATCGAGAAGACGCAGCATCTGGTGGTAGCCTTTTTGCCCTCCCGCGTGGTGGGTCGGGGCGGCGATGAGCGCGTGATCGACCGGGATCTCACGCTCCATCAGCGCCGCGACATAGCCCTCCTGCCGATCGACGAGGCTACGGTATTTGTGCGGCCCCGCCAGTAAGCCAATGCGGCGATGGCCCAAGCGCAGCAGGTGGCGCGTCGCCAGGTAACCGGCCGTGACATTATCCGCCACGACACAGTGCAGCGGTTGGTCTACGACGTAGTTGTCCACCAGGACAGCCGGTACCTGGCTGATAACAAGTCGCATAATTGCCTCGTCCGTCACATCTCCACCATTGGCCAGGATCATGCCGTCGATCTCCTCACGCATGCCGGCGATCATTTCGTCGACGCCAGCCTCCCCGCCTTCGAGTAGATGCAGCAGCACGCGATGGCCCTGGCGCTGCGCCTCGGCCTGGATGCCCTGCAAGATCTCGGCATAGAAGACATCGCGCTCAATCGGCTGCAGCAAACGCTCACTAATGATGGCCAGCGTATAGCGCGTCTCTTCCGTATGATTGCGGGGGCGTGGGGCGTAGCCCAACTTGCGCATCACGGCGAGCGTGCGGGCGCGTGTCTCATCGCCCACACCGGGACGGCCGGCGGCGACCAACGAGACCGCCGAGAGTGACACCCCCGCGGCGCGGGCGACGTCACGCATACTAGGACGCCGCTTGATCACCGCCTCCTGATCGTGCTCCTCAGCTTTGACGCTCACGCCTTAGCCTCCTACCTCTCCACCCATCCCCACGAGTTGCCATGTTCAGCGCCAGGCATATCTCTACGTGCTAATTGTGTGCCAGCGCGGTGTAGCGCCTCCCGCCCACTCATGCGGCCGTCACGGCCGCCGGCTCCAACCCAATCCTTACAGGACAGGGGGGTAGCGCCGACTCAGCGCAACGCCTGTTTACTAGACGTTTATGCGATCATACACCATGGCGTCGCGAAACGCAATACCTTTCTGAGAGTTGAACCGCTCCCCCCTGACGTGCCGAGAGAAAACTGTAGGCGTACCGTATCCTTCAGACTATCTACAGCCCATCTATCGCCTTGACCTATTGCTAGGTGGTGAGGTAAGGCCAGAACGTTTAGTGGAATATCATTGACAAAACCGAGAACAAGTGCTATTGTAGCCTCAGATCATGAATGAACAAGTGCGGACGAGAGGAGGTGATAGCAGGTAACGCTCCCGTGATCGACGGTCATGACAGACGGCGCGCGGCATACATCGATGAGACATCCGGCAATCATTGAGACACCGATACATCTCACGATACATCCCAAAGGAGGGACGAACTCATGGAGCCTGTAGAAACAATAGGGGCGCCCAAGAAGGTCCAGCGTGGCACATTCATCAAGGGAGTAGCGGCCGCGACGGTCACGGCGGCCGTGGCCGGCGTGACGGCCGATGTCGCGCACGCGGCAGGGCGCATCGCGGCGCCGTTTGTCAAGCGGTCGCCCTCGGGCGATGTGTATCTGTGGGACGCCCAACCGCTATTTACGGCGCAACAACTCGCGGCTTTCAATAAGGTCTATCCGAACGTCAAGGTCCACCAGCAGAGCACCGCTTACGTGCCCAAGACGCCAAGCCTGCAGACTCACCTCATTACCGGCGTCGACGTACCAGACACGGTCTTCCATATGGAAGACGCCTATCTGGGGCGTTTCGCACCGGCGCTCTACGATGTCAGCGCATACCTCGCGCCATACGCTAGCAAGATCGCGCCGTACAAACTGGCCGTTTCCAAGCAGGGTGGAAAAACCGTTGGTATTCCCGATGACATCACACCGGCTTTCCTGATCTACAACACGGAGATTATCGCCAAGGCCGGTGTCGATGTAAACAAGATCGTCACGTACGACGATCTCATCACGGCAGCGCGGCACATTCAGGCGAAAGTGCCAACCTGCAAAACGCCGTTGTTTTTCCTGGATGGCCCAGACTTCCTCACCTTCACCATCGAAGGGCTGGCCTGGCAGCAGCACACCGGTATCATTGATGCGCACGGCGCCCTCAACCTCAAGGCGCAGGCCTACACCAACGCGTTCAACTACTTCGAGAAGGCGGCCAAGGCGGGCGTGGTCGGTACGGGTATTTGGCAAACTCCGGCGCTGTACAACCAGTGGAACACGGGGCAGGTCGCGTTCATGCACTTCGCCGACTGGTTCACGCATGGAATGAGCCCGGTTTGAAGCCGCTTTGGGGTAAAATTGGCCTGGCCAAGCAGCCGGTCTTTAACGCGTCGGATAGCCCGTATTCGATCATGGGCGGCTCGGCCTGGGTCGTGCCGGCCAAGGCGAAGCGACCCGATCTGGGCGCCTTGCTAGGCACATTTATGATGCTCGACGAACGCGCGCTGAAAGCATCTGGCAACAGCCTGGCATGGGAGCCGATCCTGCCGGCCGCCGAGGCGCTATGGCCCGACCTCAATTTGACGCGCCCGATCATCGCGAAAGACATCAATGAGCATACGATGCTGGTAAACGCGGTCAAAGGCGCGCCCTCTACCTATCGCTACGCGCCGTGGTTCGCCGATACTTTCCCCTATTATGGCGGTCAGGCAGTACGTCAGGTCTTGCTCGGCCAACTCAGCGCCAAAGACGCTCAGTCGGCGGCCTACAATTCCGTACAAGCGAACGTGGTGGCGCGGGCGCGCTAGCCAGCAGATAGCGCTCATCGCGCATCGTGGATGCCGGCTCGAACGATTCCGCTTGAGCCGGCGCCAGCGCACAAGGATTGTGTCACTATCATGGATCATCCTCAACAGTGGAGTACGCCTCCGACGCTCGCTCGCACATACGGCAAAGCGCGCCGCCGTACGCTAAAGCTCGAGGCCGTGCTTCCGTATCTGTACATAGCCCCGTTCTTTGTGGTGTTCACAGCCTTTTTTGGCTATCCACTGGTCTATTCCTTCTATGTGAGCCTGCATAGCTGGACCGGCATCGGACCAATGAGATGGGTGGGATGGGGCAACTATTCTTTTGCGCTCCAAAACAGCTACTTTTGGGGGTCGATCGTGACGACGGCCGAGCTATGGCTGCTGGTGATTCCGGCGGGCACAGTGCTCTCCTTAATTCTGGCCGTGGCATGGAATCACGCTCGGTTTCGCGGGCGCAATATCGTCATCGTGATGTACTTGCTGCCGGCGGTCGTCTCTATCGTGGCGGCGTCGGTCGTGTTCAAGATTCTGTACGATCCCACAGCCGGCCCCATCGCCTATGTGTTGAAGGCGGTCGGGCTCCCCGTCATTCCGTGGCTGACCAGCGAAGGTTGGGCGCGCGTTGGTATCGCGGTCGTGCGCGTATGGGCGAGCGTTGGTCTGGGAGCGCTGTTCTATTTCTCAGCGCTACAGGCTATCTCGAAAGAAATCTATGACGCGTCGCTGGTCGATGGCTGCGGGCCGATCCGTCAATTCGTGAGTATCACCGTGCCGCTCCTGGCGCGCACGACACTGTTTCTGGCCGTGGTTAATACGTTGACGACGCTGGCTCTATTCGCTGAACCATTCTTTATCACGAACGATGGCGGACCCAATAACGCGACGACGACCGTTGGCCTCTACCTCTACCATTTGGTGAATAACCTCGACCTGGGTACCGCGTCAGCCGTATCGTTCCTGATGACTATCGGGATGATGGTCGTGTCGATCATTCTCTTTGTGACCGCACGTCGTTGGACGGAAGCGTGACGATAAGCCTATGTGGGAGGTAAGCACATGAGTACCGTGGCGCCACCCGTGCAACGCCGGACGAGAGCTAGCCGCGCCTCGACGTCCGACGTGGGCAGAATGCTGTTGATGGCCGTGGTGTGGCTGGGGGCGCTGGCGTGCATCTTCCCGTTAGTCTGGACGCTAGTGTCATCGTTCCGGTCCAACGCCAGCTTTCTGGTATCGCCCTTTTATGTAGATCCCCGTCAACTCAGTATCGACAACTATCGAGCGACCCTCAGTGATGGCAGTGTGCTGAACGGCTTGAAGAATAGCACGATCCAAGTGGTGATCATCCTCGCCACGACGCTCTTTTTCTGCCCGCTGGCCGGCTATGGGTTCGCCAAATTCACCTTTCCGGGCAAGCGGTTTCTTTTCGGCCTGATGATGCTGACGCTGTTCTTCGTGCCGATTACCCAGTACGTGCCACTGTTACTGGAGATGAACGCCCTGGGCTGGGTCGACACCTATCAGTCCCTGGTGATGCCGCTCGTGATCAGTTCGCTGGGCATCTTCTGGATGAATGCGGTGATCGCGGGAATCCCCAACGAACTCCTGCACGCCGCGCGTGTCGATGGCTGTGGAAGCTTCGGCGCCTGGTGGCGCATTGTCTTGCCCATCGTCCGGCCCGCGCTCGTTAGCCTGGCCGTTGTTTCGTTTCTGACCGCGTACAACGATTATTTTTGGCCGCTCTTGATCTTGCCCGAAACGGCTATGCAGACGGTCCAGATCGCGCTACAAGTCTTTGTCAGCGCGTTGGGCAACAGTTCGACGAGCAGTTCGGCGGCCTTTGGCCCCGTACTTGCCGCCAGCACGATCGTCTTCCTGCCGACCATCATTATCTTCCTGCTGATGCAGCGCTACTTCATTCGCGGCATGCTCGAAGGGAGCGTCAAAGAGTAGGCGCTACAGTGAGGAGGGGTCGCGCTATGTGAGCCGGCAACCATCCGATTCTCAACCAACATATGAGGGGAGCGCAGGGGTAGTGAATCGCGTCATCATCGACGCCGACGGGAGAGCGGCGCGCATCAACAAGAATATCTACGGGCACTTCGCCGAGCACCTCGGGCGCTGCGTCTACGAGGGCCTGTGGGTCGGCGAGGACTCGCCCATCCCCCACACGCGCGGCATCCGCGACGACGTGGTACAAGCCCTGCGGCGCGTCAAGGTCCCCGTGTTGCGCTGGCCGGGCGGCTGCTTCGCCGACGAGTACCACTGGCAGGGTGGCGTCGGGCCGCGCGCGGAGCGGCCGCGCATGGTCAATACGCACTGGGGCGGTGTCACCGAGGACAACGGGTTCGGCACACATGAATTCTTCGATCTGTGTGAGCAACTCGGAGCCGCGCCTTACATCTGCGGCAACGTCGGCAGCGGCACGGTACAGGAGATGCAACAGTGGGTGGAGTATTGCGCGTTCGACGGCGTGTCGCCGATGGCCGATCTGCGCCGCCGCAACGGCCGCGAGGAGCCCTGGCGTTTGCCCTACTTTGGCGTCGGCAATGAGAACTGGGGCTGTGGCGGCTCGATGCGTCCGGAATACTACGCCGACCTGTACCGCCGCTACCAGACGTATGTGCGCCACTTTGGCGGCAACAATGTGTTCAAGATCGCCTGCGGCCCCAACCGCGACGACTACCACTGGACCGATGTGCTGATGCGCGAGGCAACCCCCGCGATGGACGGGCTCAGCCTGCACTACTACACCGTGCCCGGCCCCTCCCGGCAACAGAAGGGCTCGGCCACCGCGTTCGACGAGACGGAGTGGTTCGTCACGATGCAGAAGGGCCTGCACATGGACGAACTTGTACGCAAGCACGCCACCATCATGGACCGCTACGATCCGGGCAAGCGCGTGGCCCTCATCGTCGACGAGTGGGGGACCTGGTACGACGTGGAACCGGGCACGAATCCGGGCTTTCTCTACCAACAGAACACACTGCGCGACGCCCTCGTGGCTGGGCTCTCCTTAAACATCTTCAATAATCACGCCGACCGCGTGCGCATGGCCAACATCGCGCAGACGGTCAACGTGTTGCAGGCGTTGATCCTGACCGATGGGCCGCGCCTGCTCACCACGCCGACCTACCACGTCTTCGACATGTACAAAGCGCACCAGGACGCCACGCTGCTGCCCTGCCAGGTAGAATGCGACTCCTACGACCTGAACAGCCAGAAGATACCACGGTTGAGCGTCTCCGCGTCGCGCGACGCCGCCGGCCGCGTCAACCTCACGCTCTGCAACCTGCATCCCCGCCTGGACATGGAGGCGCGCTGCGACCTGCGCGGCCGCGCGCTGGAGGAGGCGGAGGGGTCCGTCCTCACCGCGGACGCCATGAACGCGCACAACACATTCGCGGACCCCCATCGCGTCAGCCCGACCGATTTCACCCAGATGACGCTGCACCGCGACCGGATCGTCGCGACCCTGCCGCCTATGTCGGTCGTGTCCCTGACCGTTCATGTCGGGTCATAGCGCGGGACACGCGCAGAGGAGAGTATCATGGCTCACATCGCGATCAACGCGCGCCATCCCATCGGACGGATTCAACCGCGCCTGTACGGCAGCTTCCTTGAGCACCTCGGCCGCTGCATCTATGGCGGCATTTGGGAGGAAGGCTCAGCCCTCTCCGACGCGCAGGGCTACCGGCGCGACGTGCGCGAGGCGGTGCGCGAGATCGGCGTCACGCAGCTGCGCTATCCTGGCGGCAACTTCGTCTCCAACTACCATTGGCGCGACGGCGTGGGGCCGCGCGAGGACAGGCCGGTCCGGCGTGAACTGGCCTGGGGCGGCGTAGAGACCAACCGTTTCGGCACGCACGAGTTCATAGAATACTGCGCCCAGGTGGACGCGGAACCGTACATGTGCGTCAACCTCGGCACTGGCACGCCCGAGGAGGCCGCCGATTGGCTGGAATACTGCAACTCGCGCCGGCCCACCACCATCGCGCGCCAACGCGCGGTCAACGGCCACTCGCGTCCGTTCGATGCGCGCCTGTGGGGCCTGGGCAACGAAATGTACGGCAAGTGGCAGATCGGTCAGCGCACCGCGCGCGACTACGCGCTGGTGGCGCGCGAGACGGCCAAGGCCATGCGCTTCGTCGACCCCAACGTCGAGCTGGTGGCCGTGGGGCACGAAGACGGCCCGTGGTGGAACGAAACGGTCCTGGCCGAAGCGGCGCGCTACATCGACCACATCGCGCTGCACCTGTACATCGGCAGCGACGACACGGCGACCGCGCTGGCGCAGCCGCTGCTGTTGGAGAAACTGGCGCGCCAGCACGCCGCCCTGGCCGACCTGGTCCTGACCGATCTGGGGCTAGACAAGCGCATCGGCATCGCCATCGACGAATGGAACGTGTGGTATCGGTCGATCCCCCGCGCGACGGCCGAGGCCGGCGCATTGGATGATGTCGCCGGCCCGGAAGACGCCCAGGAGTTGGTACAGGCGGCGGTGGCGGAGGACCCTATAACCTGCGCGACGCGCTCGCCGTGGCCGGCTGCCTCAACGCGCTGGTGCGCTGCGCCGACATCGTGAGCCTGGCCAACCTGGCCCAACTCGTCAACGCCATCGCGCCCATCCACACCACGCCGAAGGGCCTGCTGCGCCACACGATCTTCCACCCCTTCGCGCTGTACAGCCGCTTGATGACCGGCATAGCCATCGCCGCCGACGTCCAGGTCGAAGAGTACGAGGCGCGCGTCGGCTCGCTCAACACTAAGCCCATGACCGTGTGCGCCCCCTACCTCGATACGTCCGCGGCGATCGACCCCACGACCGGCCGGGTCACCTGCGCCGTCGTCAACCGCGCGCCGGACGCCGCCATCGAAGCGCGAGTGACGGTCGTCGGCGCTCGTGGCGGCGGCGAGGTCGAAGCGTGGACACTCACCGGGGATGATGTGGAGACCGCCAATACGTTCGAGCGCCCCGACGCCGTCCATCCGGCGCGCGCCGTATTGGACAGTACGGCGCTGGACAGCTACCAATTTCCCGCCCGCAGCCTCACGCTGCTGCGCCTGCCGGTTTCATAAGGGAGGAAGGCATGCCTCTGGTCCGACGACTACTCCTCCTGTTCGCCGTGGCGCTCCTCATCGCACCGGCGGTGGGACGCGCCGCTACGCCGTCCGATTCGCCGGTTGAGCGGGGTGATATCCACGTCCATGATCCCATGATGATCGCGCAGGGGCATACCTACTACGTCTTCTCGACGGGCGGCGGTCTCCAGATCAGGTCGTCCACCGATCTGCGCACTTGGCGGTACGACGGGACGGTGTTCGACACGATCCCGACGTGGGTCACCGACGCGGTCGGGCCGATCACGGACCTGTGGGCGCCCGATGTGTCCTACTACGATGGTTTGTACCATTTGTACTACGTTGGCTCACAATTCGGGACGAACACATCGGTCATCGGCCTCGCCACCAACACGACCCTCGATCCATCGTCGCCGCGCTACCACTGGGTCGATCGAGGCAAAGTTATCGCGTCGACGACAGCGGACAATTGGAACGCCATCGACCCCAACCTCACCATGGACACGGCGGGTATGCCCTGGCTCGCCTTTGGCTCGTTCTGGAGCGGCGTCAAGCTGCGCCGGCTCGACGCGCGCACGGGCAAGCTGTCGCACGCCGACTCCACGCTGTACGCGCTCGCCTATCGCCCCGGCTCCAACGCCATCGAAGCGCCATTCATCACGCATCGCGGACGCTACTACTACCTGTTCGTCTCGTTCGACGTTTGCTGTCGCGGCGCGCAAAGCACCTACCGCATCATGGTCGGCCGCGCCTCACGCGTGACGGGTCCGTACGTCGATAAAGCGGGTAGCACCCCACGAAACCGTGGTCATGCGGCGACCTCCGTGGGAGGAGCTTTGGCGCGCCTCCGTCGCGCTGCGCACGCCCGGCCGACGTCGTCCGTCTGACGCGGCGGGAGTGCACCCGCCGC
>JAABUL010002209.1_pt1 | contig 33117 bp, 31 predicted proteins | sample 5559151 | NCBI WGS metagenome assembly JAABUL01 (sample SAMN10711876, study PRJNA513368) | rock metagenome | isolation source: Antarctica rocks | place: Antarctica: Victoria Land, Pudding Butte sud | reverse complement strand
ATTATACGCAATATAGTCGTGGCGTTGTGTTGAAGCATGTATATAATCGATCAAGGTCATGGCAATTGGGCGACGCCTTTTGCATAGCTCAACACGTTGTGATGTTGTTCAATTGCTTCAAACGTGCTTTCTTTAGTGCTTTGCAACATGCATTGTTGACTCGTCAAGTGCTTTGCAACACACATTTCTCGCATCACACATCACACATTATCGTGCGGAGCAGGTTTCTGTGCCGCCAGATTGCCCCACTTGACCCACGAAAAGATATTCAAAATTTCACTTTGCAGGTCTACCATCAACGCAATTGATCATGGTATAACTTTAAACTTTTGTCAACAACATTACTTGATATGCTCTGCAACTTGAGTGCAATTTTAAGATATATAAGCATGTGTTGATCGAGTTCTAAAGATGTGATTGGCAAGATAGTGTGTCGCTAGATATCTAAAAGCACTTTGAGCGACAATTTTAAATTCTCAATTCTACAACGTGCGCTTCAACTTTATGGCTCAAAATTAAACACAAGTTGTAGAGCATATCAAGTAATATTGTTCGCAAAATTTTGACGTGATATCATCATCAATTACGTTGGTGCTAGACCTGCAAAGTGAAATTTTGGGTTTGTTTTCGCAATCAAAATGTCGATCACTTTTCGCTTGGCGGCACAGAAACCTGCTCCGCATGACATCCAAATCCTACGAGCCTCACCGGACCAGATTGGGCCAAAAATTTCACCTCCAACCCGACCCAACGATTACATTAGAATTGACTAATACTAGAAAATCACGTGAGTCTATTTGTACTAGCTTAATTAGAATATCAAAAATTACAGTAAATTTTATTTATAAATGTTATTTATTAGGTAACAACTAGCCGGACACCACCCTACTTCTCTCGGACACCACCTCCACTTTGGTCGGACACCACCCTGCCGCACTAAGCCTAATCGGGTAATCCGTCGACACCGTAAACAAACCAAATCAACAATGCCCTGGGAGGTGGTGGGAAGGTACCTGATTTTGTGCCTATTACCACCAAATTTGATGTACTTTCTCATAGAGTTCTCGATGCAAATTCAAACCTAAAACATATCTTTCGCATGCTCAAAATCAACCTGACTTTGCACCTCTAATTACATTTGAAAACTGCCTATGTAGGAGGTCGAAACACCTGAAATCTGCCCCTCCATCGCCGTCCTCCCTCGCTCTCCTCCCTCGCTCTTCTCGTTGATCGCCTCGTCCATCGCGTTGGCGACCTCCTCGTTCGTCGCGTTGAGTAGGAGATTGACTGTTAGGTACCTGATTGGAGGGTAGATCCGGGGTCAACTCAAAGGCGAACGACGTGCGTTGAGTGGAGTTTTCAAAGGCTTCCTAACGTCGACGCTATGATTGCGAAGGCGCTGTCCATGCCTTGTTCAGTGAGCCTCGCGAGCGATCTTTTGACTTGACGATGGCAAGCTCTTGGACGCGTAGTATGTCGTCACGAAGTTATCTATCTTCAAGCGGTGGCGACGAGGTTCTTGGCGATGTTCCTGGTGATGTTCCTAGCACTTTCGTCACTTCATCACCTCCTAGAGTATCATCCTTTTGCCCCTTCGTCGCTTGCCTCGTTTGCGGTGGCTTTGTGAACCTCCAGTAAGGATGTATGTCCTCCAATTTTAAGACGTTGTCGTTTGCGCGGTCATACCATCGCTCCTGTATTTTGTGGGCGCACGATAGCCTCATCGTCTTCGTAAAGGTGTCGGTGCAACGTATAATGGCGATAGGCTCGCATTTGAGGCGCTTGAATTGCACGTTGACCGCCTTTAATGCGAAAGGCGTCACCAAGTCGATGAGATCGCGAAATATAGATACGCCGCGAAGCTCCATTGGCAGGCGTGTCTTCGCCTTCTCAAATTTCTACTCGTAATTGTGATATTGACCAAGAAGGAATTTGTCTAGCTTGACGTTCACCATCGTATGCAGATCGCCTACACAGCATAGCACGTCAGCGATGCAAACTCGACGTGTAGTTATCACTCACCTGTAGAGAATTGAAGCTCCTGTTTAACTTGATGATGAGCTCCTTCGCCACGCGAAGAGGCGGTGTTTTCGAAGTGTAGATGCTGATCAATGTAACATTTAGCCCACTTTCTGCGTCGGGGCCATAGCTATTCTTCGAGGTAATCAAAGATGCCCCAATTCGCGTTTGGATAATCGTGATGCAAGGCGTTGTAGCGCTCCTCGAGGAGTTCTATGGTATTTGCGTACGCGATATCCTTCCATCGTCTATAGAAAGCGTCCCACTTCTCGTTAGTAGGAAAATACTTCTTGCAGTTAGTCGTCACATTCTGATTGATGTGTCAAATGCATAGAATGTGATTGACGCGGTGATGTTGCTTCGCAAAGACGTGCGAAAGCGCCAGCGACAAAGCCCTATCACCATCAAATATCACCATCACAGAATATGGCAGATTTAGATGATCGTAGAGGCGCACTAGGGCTTTCATCACCCACTCATAGTCGCTGTAGCTTTCGCCTTTCATGAAGCAAAACGCGACATCGAAGGTGGTGTTTAAGACGATGATTCCAATGATAATAAGGAGAGGCATCTTGTATCTGTTCGTTTTGTATGTGCAATTCATAATCAAGACCTCCATGTTTAAACGTAGCAGCTTTTGCATGCATTCTGGGGTGAAGAAGAGGAACTGAAGCTCGTCGTTATACTCTTTCTTCTTTGAATCCACGTATCACAGCGATGACTTCGTTAGATACCTCATCAACGCCTAAGTAGGCGTCAAGGAGCCCATTGCTGCCGCCTTGAAAACGACGTTGGCGTTCCAAATATTCTGTTGCTTGAATATAGGCTCTTCGAGATCTAGACGAAGTCCTTTAAGGGTCGAGTTGACCTTGCTGCCTTTTCGCCACTTCTTTTCCAATTCGCGTCGTACTTTAGGATCTTTTAAGGCTTCCTTTCGATGTGTCATCGACGCAGACGGCTTCGTAGAGAGATGATTATGATCGGGGCACTTGACGGTTAAAGTCCAGGTGCCTAAACCTAGCTCATCTTCCACGTTGTTTTCAAGCTTTGCAATCGCTTCGAAAGGGCATTCGATACGTCGACTGCTAGTATTTCGATGACCGTGTCCTTCTTGTTTAGCAATGCGGCCGCGATCGCATTTAATCCAATGCTTCATGCGAACGCCTAGTTTCGAGACCTTGCTGCGGCCTTTAACAACCGCATAACCTTGCTTCGCCGCGAGCTTGTTGAGGTCCTGTATAAGCAGATCAATTGACGTTCTTTCGTAGTAGGCATCGAGTGGTGGTAGGAGCTCCATAATCAATAGATAGACGGTGGTGCAACGGTGCAGATGGCGGTGTAAAAGAGGCGGCGGCGGAGATGTAAACAAATCGACGCGTTGGACCCTTGAAATTACCCGATTAGGCTTAGTGCGGCAGGGTGGTGTCCGGGCAAAGTAAAGGTGGTGTCCGAGAGAAGTAGGGTGGTGTCCGGCTAGTTGTTACCTATATTTTAGGCTATGTTAACATTGATCTAGAGTTAGTATACCGTTATATCTTGATAATGTTTCCATCACAATATTTAAAAACCCTCTAGAAAGTAGATGTATCGGCAATTCGGGGTACTTGGCCGCCAAGTTCAAGATGCTAATCTGGCCTGGGTTTATAGGGGTAGATTGTTCGTATTAGGTTCGATCGCTAATGGCGCTAGTCCAATGGTGGAGTGGAGAGTCTCCGTTTCTCTGGGGGTTCCCTGGTAACAGGTAGCATCGAAAAGCCTTTTTAATCTTCTCTAATGAGAACAAGGCTATCATCAACCCCTTTGTAAGGAAATGAACAGGGCCATGAGGCTCTAGAGTCTTATCTTATAAAGTCGCTCACGAAGCCCATCCAGTAGCTCCGACAGGGCGTTACCGACAGTAGTAGCGTTCTTATGCTGGTCGCGACGAGAAAGTCCGAGGCATTTGTGGTTGAGAGAACATATGCCGTCGATCAAACCCGAGGTACTCTCTTAAATAGACTCAAGAGTGCTAAAAACACCCAGTTTATTCCGGCTTTCCCTTGTGGGATGTGTGATTTGTCGCCGCATTCTCATAGGCTCTTCATTCCCACTCACGGGATGGTACCAGGTTGAACTGCATCTTTACTGTGGTCCACACAATCGCATCCCGGTTGCTGAAGGCATTGAGCACATATCTGAGCTCTTCATGTTGATATTTTGTGTCGTTCTTTCGGGTAATGCATCGAAAAGGCTTCTCTCTCATCAATGTCTTTGTTCCGATGTTTGTAGATCCCTCGTTGTAAATAAGACGATATAGTGATCGGCACTAAGCTTAACAAGCAGTTGCACTCTCACTTGCTCATGCAAATTCTGCCACTGGCGTCAAGACGTTGATGTTGGCGGTGCTCGAGGTTCAACATAGGTCAGGAATTCGTCGTGGCTGAGACAATATGTTGTGTGATAAGTCGGTCAAGCATTGACGAGGAAATGAGTATCTTGAGGTCGGTGAGCTTGATTTCGTTTGCGGAGAAGTCGAGGAACAATGAAACGAACATGGTATGGTGATCGTTCGACAATCATTCGGTTCGACACCAAAACAATAGCCTAAGAGTGTTCAACGTACTGTAAACATATTGTCAAACTTGATCCTTCTATCAATTGGTTGATAGCGTCAGTTACGAGGGGGAGTGCAATCGAGTCGTAGAGTGAGGTAGAAGGGTTTGCGAAACCCTAACGTCCACATGGAGATCTTCGCGCGGATCCGTTTGCAACGAGCTTGATGTTCTATGCTCGAAAGAGAAAAATGCGTTGGCAAGCTTTGTCTCGATCTCGGGTTTTCTTTCTATTGCTGTAGTGTTCCCAATACATCTATCCGTTTCTTGAACCTGCCACTCTGATTATGATAAATTTATCTTTCACAGCTGCCAGTGAGTAGTCAGCAGAGAGCCCAAGCCGAGAAGATGGAGACGTTCATGATTGCTGTAGGGGAATCCAGACCCTCTTGCCAACTTCAGTACGCCCCGCTTCGAACAAGTCGACCATGGCCGTGCTTCATCTGCAATTGAGCTTATAGGAAACTTTTGGCTGGTTCTTTCCTGTTCTAGATTGGGAGAGATTACTGGACCATCGGCTGCCCCAAATGCGACGGGAGCAGATCGTGGTGAAGATGCTTCCAAGACTGCGATGAGAAAATGTGCAGCTGACGCCAGCCAGCAGCTTCATTTCCTTCGAGGCCTTGTCAATAAGCGTACTAGTCCATTAATTCACCGCAGCTTCATCCTATTCTCGTCAGGCCCCCGTTGAGATCGAGGCGGACACGCTTGGTTGGCGTATCTTCTCTGACAAGCTCGCTAGCTACCTTACGCTTCTTCTTTGGTATGGCTGCAATAGCTGCAGCTGGACTGATCGAAATGTCGCCGGATCCTCTGTTGGCCTTTGTACTAGGCTTGCTCCAACCGGGGCTGCCTTCAAGACCATCGTCGGCGATCTTGGTAGGGAGACAGCCCGACATAAAGAGTCGATCTACATCGCCGCCGGACCGCCATTAACATTAACCACGCCAGCCGTAAGAAATTCCCCTCCTTGTCTGTCAGGCGCTTAAACTGAAGACGAGATGAGCTTGAGTCAGTAGTGATAGGTGATGCAACTGAACCTAGATCAATGTTATGGAGTGTGATAGTAGAGTACGACAGTCTTGATAAGTGGATAGCAACTGTAAGTTGTTGGCCAAGCAAGTGGTGGAAGGAACTTGTTTGTGGATGGAAGAATGTAAGTGGAGGTAGTCACTCGAGAGATCTTGTGCAAGACCGTATGGGAGTCTCATTCGTTCCGAGCAGACTGTCTCTCTGTCACTTCTCCGGATCGCCAGAGATCGACGCGAAGTCGCGCGGTCGCCGGAGGGATTAAGCCCTCGGATGACGACGAGGATGGTGAGTGGTAACGCTATTCTCACACCAATAAAAGGATGTTGATGGTCATGAGGCGTGAAAGCCACCACAGATCTCAAACATGAAGAACTGTCACAGAGGACACACAGGAGAGAACAAGATCAAGCTAGACAGTTGCGTCTGGAAGAAGCAGCAATGTGCAGGCGAGCGCAGTGGCTGAAAAAGGAGTCTGGGATAAGAGAAAACTGCACGGGATGATCATAATTCAACCCTATTCGGAGAGAGAAAAAGAGGATGCAGGCTGTTCGATGGGCGAGATCAGAAGAATGTAATATACTATAGATGGTGCAATCGGGCTTTATTCAAGCTAGAGACATCAGAAAGACAGTGATGGTAACAGGGGATAAATGAAAGATCGTGAAATTAACGCTTCTTGGCTGTAATGGACTACCTTGAGTATCTTGCAGTCACAGATACAACTGCCTCTCGCGACTTGCTCGAGCCTTCCAATGTCTCCTCTCCTGGGCCTTCGAGCAGTTGTAAAGGCGCTCGCGTTCGAAATCCCGCCGTTTGAGCTCATGAGGCACCAAACGTCTAGTCAATGTTCATACACAAGAAATGTATTCGCATCGTATTCATACTTTTGTGCTATTGAGATCATTAGCATTGAACTCTCGTTTAGAACCATATCGTATTTTTAGATATAACGATACTTCATCGTTGTAGTCCGTCCAACACGAAATCGAGTCGACGCTTTGGCCAACTTGAAAGACTTCGTTCATGAATTTCCGTCGAATGCTGTATTCTTGTTCTATTAAGTTGTTGACGACGCACTTGAAGAAGACTCGAATTATTTCGTGTAGAAGATCAGAAGTCACTTACACAATGAGATTTCTTGCTTCTTATGTTTACCAGATCGTTGATTGCGAGTATAACAACTTGCTTGTCTTCTGTCCTTCGGCTATACAGTTTGCGTCGGACAAAGGCTTTCCACGGCGGAGATATATGAAGCCCGTCAAAGTGGTACTGAGCAGGAGGGTAGATTGAAGCATCAAGAAAGTACTCGACAGAAGAGCATTCGTCGGTAGTTTAGTTGATGCGTACGAATAGCATCCAGCAGAAATTATCAAGAAACTCGGCCATCTCTTTCATCAGCTGAATGTTGAAGATCTTATCACCCATTATTGTAATGCCAGATCACGCTCATGGGACGCATCCCATCTCACTTTTTATCTTCTCCCCAATGCAAATCGAAGGGAATCTAGATCGTCAATTTCCTTAGCTGTGATCCTGGCCTGGTCTGCTAATACACCTATTCGCAACGCTCCGAATTCGGATCTTACCTTTCTGTGCATAACGAAGACGCAGGCGGTCCATGCCCAGTCGCTGTGTCTTATGCAGAACTCGATCATCGTCGTCTTCGAAAGTGAGCGGCATGAAAGATTTGGAATACTTCGGCATCGTTGTCGGTCATACAGTACCTCTTTCTCAAGTCCTGGTTGTCATAGTAGACTCGCAACCTCGATCTGAAGGCTTAGCCTATCCAGCGAAGTATTTTGCTTGGACAACGAAGCACTTCTTGTTTAGAGTAATCTATTGTTGCACAGAGCATAATCCCGACGCAATTCAACGCCTAGGAGATCCTATACTCACATGTTCGTGTAGTGTAGTGTTATGATATGAAAGTTCGCTACAGCATTGGGAGTAGAGACTGGTGGAGATAATTTTATCGCCATGCTCAAACCAACATGCAGATTGTTGCAGTGAGGTATCCGGGTGGTGTAATAGAGAAGACAAAGGCTGGAGAACGATGTGAATTCAGATGCATCCTACTCATTTCGCGATCGCGAAGCTGAAGATTGTCTCGGAATGTTCATTGTTCCAACGTCTCTTAATAAGGTGGGAAACCTTATGTTCGATTGTTGATTGTCGGGTCTTAGCTTTCCAGACGCTAAACATTAAGATGAGTAACTTCTGGGGAAGTATAAAACACAACATGAAGTAAGTCGGTTCAGTGTTGCGCTGTTATGTATCTTTCAAGCATTCTATTAGCAGCTGCTCGCCGAAAGCAAGCTCGACATTCAAAATCGCTTTGGCTTATAGAATGCAGTTCCAGAATAGAACAATACATTGTATTCGCTTCAGTAGAAAGCGAGAGCGTGTCGCAGACAGTGGAATGTCTCTCTAAGAACAAACTTGTTCGAGTCAACATCGAAGTTGTTTTCAAGTCTGTTAGAAAGATCTAGTTCAAGATTTCTCAAGCGTGCAACGAAAGTGAACTTCATAATTCGAGGCTAGTCGATATGATGCATCAAGCTTTAGCGATCATAGTTCGAAATTTAAAAGAGAACCACCAGCATTCGACAATGCTCTAAGCACCCCCCTAACACAGCTCCAAATTCGGAGGATAAGTGGAGTCTGGGTTTCTTGGCTTGCGTCGCCAAATGCTGTTCGCACACTTGTTCGACTATGGTCACGGACGACCTTCTCGACTTAGGCGTTGGAGGTCTCCAGATGTCTCAATTCGGAGAGTCAATCTTAAAAAGTCTTCACTTGCCATTTTCATGTCTTCAAATGGATGTCATCGACATCCGACACAAAGTGTGATTGTCAATTCGAGGATGAAGTTGATCGACCTCGATTACGAGCACCAAGATTCCAAGCTTGACGCGACAAAGGTGTCGTCAAACCATTCGGCTGCCTCTGGCGACACCCCGTCATACCATTTTGCGATATCCAACCACACGCCGTTGAACATACCCTATATATATATGAGTAACGGACGCGCTGTCGAAGAAGCGTTCACTGATCATATTCCCAGCTCTTGGTCTCCATTAGCCTAGAAGCGATGCTACCTTTAGCTCACCCCGTGGCGATGCGAGTCCAGTCTTAACTCTGGTCTTCATCCTAGGCTTTGAAACTCCAGGCTTGAAACTCCAGGCTTTGAAACTCTAGGCTTTGAAACCCTGGGCTTGAGCATCCTGGGCTTGAGCATCCTAGGCTTGGATACACTAGTTGACCATGGAGTTTCTCAAAAACACGGATATCGAGTTAGCGCATAGTGTATTCGACTATGATGTTGGGAGAAATTTGCCAGTGGATGCACGATGTCTGCAAACATCGTGGACGTATACACCGAAAGAAAAATTCATGAAAGCACTAGACTCGCATTCAAAATAGCAAGTATAAAAAGCAGCAGAAACAAACACCCCAGCAGGTCATTACAAACGACATCCACGAAATTTTTTAAGAGCTCGAGCGCCAGACCACGCTCCGACTCGATAGGTGCGCTTTTGTTCAGCCAATATTGTGCTCAAGATTTGCCTCTGATAGGCATCAAGCGAGAAGCGCGTCAAATAAGATTTGCGTTTCGTATTGAATTCTTTCGGCCGTATCTTAAGAATTTCTTGATGCCAGAAATCAAGAGTCAAACGTTGAGTGACGATAGCTCTGAATAAGTCTGACAAGATGAGTATATAGGATCGAACACTCGAAGTCTTGTCAACAAGATCAATCTGTAGTCTTATATCGACTTTCTGTTCGTTTTCGATAACCACTTCGTTCGCTAGTGCTTGCAAGCACGATCAGCCAATGCGAGCTAACTCTTGGATTTTCGAAATTTTCGAACAATAGATCCTTGAACTGTCACACGGATTGATTCGCACTTTTGGCAAAATCGTTGCTTCTTCAACGTCGATTCGAATTTTCAATAGCTATGGTCGCGAGCATTTTATGCTTGATCCAGAGCAGAGTCTTCTTCTTAAGCTAGACTTCACTGCAGCAACGCTTTCAATAGATGGTCCACCAAGCGACTTCGTAGATTGAACGCTCAACCGAGTTGGCGTCGACACTGTCAGTGCCTTGCTAGGTCCTTGAAGACTTCCAACAGTCTTGTGCAAGACCACGCTGTAGGTTGCGCACTCAACCGAGTTGTATTCGACACACAAAGTGCTTGGAGGAGTTCTCGCAAGATCTCCAAGTGTTGGTGCAGTATCACATCGCGAAAAACGCACTCAATCCTGTTGGATTCCGAGTCTAACAAAAGATAACCCAATATAAATGTATACGTCTAATTATATAACCCAACCGTATTTGATTTCGCGTAAAATGGAGCGGGCCAAGACGTGTACGATGTTTGCAAACAACGAGCGTCGAAGATCTCGCACGAATAACAAAGCGAAGGCGCTCTGAAAAGTAGTTGTCCTCGAGCTAGACCGCGCGCTTGTATGCAGGGGCGGCTTTGCCAATGGGGCTTCAGATTCAGCTCCCACTAGCACGTAAGATACTTAGATCGTATCGTATTATCGTTCTTCACGAATCCAGCAAAGAAACAATGAGCTATCTTGTCTTGAGGAAAAACCTACGACTATCCCGCTGTTCTCTCGTATGACACTTGTCCTGGTCCTGGAGGATTTGAAGGTTGGATTAGACTCGTTTGTGATATAGGCTCGAAGACCGCCAAAGGTAGAAGCTTGACGCGGGCCTGCCTGCGAGACAAGCCCGGAAACCACCACATGGCTTCTTTTCAAGTAGCTTTGGCGGTTAGCATTCAACAATGCCGGCGTGGGGCTTGCCACCGCATCATGGAATTGTGCTTTGGAGCAATTAAACCAGATGCGCGGTTCTTGAGACCGCGTCGCACCATTTCTTCGATTCGGGCAATTGCCAATTGAACCCAAGCTCTTGTATTAAACAGGCCCACGAAGACGCATCTGATTCTGACACAAGGCTATGAAGATAAGCGTATCGAAGTTCGGACGTAGATGAAACCGAAGGCGAGCCCTGATTAGTGGCTCGTCTTCACCTAACGAGCGTTGATCAGTGGCTCGTCTTCGCCCAACGAGCCTTGATCAATACTCGTCTTCTTCTATATCTTGAACATCAACGATTGCCGTTCTAGGCTGTCGTTTGTTGGCTGGATACCGGTCCTTGCAGGCGTCTTGCCATCAAGACAATTCCAGGCTTCGAATACGCTTCCCGCGCTCAAGTGCGACGCGGGCGCACACGGTGAGTTTATCATCCGAGCCGCCTTCAAGGTAAAGTTTGGTAGAGCTTGTTATAGTGGTCGAGCTGTAGCTTGAGTAGCCTCTGGAGCTCTCAGGAGTGAACCAGTAAGGTTAGCGGGATATAGCTGTAGCTTCTTGACATACATTACTTGTCTCCGATAATCTGTAAGGAGATATAACGAGAGATTCGCAAGGTGAGACGTGACACGAGTTTATCGTGATAGACTCAAGGTTGTTCTCGTCGACGCGAAGGCGAAGGCTTACATCTGTCTACGGCCTCGAGAAAGCTCCAGACGACGCCAGAGCACCCGAAATGGAACCTCAGGTGCGTACCTTGCTCACGCATCTGTATGCAGAAGCGGATCTAGTCATGGTGCTCGAGGCCCAAGTTGGACACCTACAAACGGACAGGTAGATTAAACCGCCTGGTTTCCCGAATCTAACAACGGAGCGGTCGCCACTTGTAAGCGACCAACAGAACTCGGCGAGAGGAGACATATCCCTGTGGAGCGCAAAAATATAGTATATAGCTTTTAGGCATGCACGAGCCAGTCCGAGACGAGGATCGCACAGTGCAATTGCCAAGAGTTCCGTAGTTCGATCAGGAGTGCGAGACTGTTCCCGAGACACAGCATGGAAAGCAAGCATAAGGAGATAATCTGAGTTTCGATTGCTACAAGCTTGGCCAACGTAGGAAAGTAAGCCGTGCAGCTACTCTAAGTGATCTAGTAGAGTGACAATCAACCAGGCCCAAGCACTTGCAAGCCCACACGGTCAGATCAAATCTGTGATCGCATAGCCTTTTGACTCGGACGCTGTTGTCGACACTTGATTGATATGGGACGCATGTGCCTGTGTTCTAGAGATAGCGAGGACGACAATTCCTCAGCGTCACACCTGCGCGTCTGGCGCAAAGTTCGATGTACTCGGCGACGTCGTCCCATCTACCGTCCTCCCTTGCCTGGAACGCGACGTCTTGCGAGTCCGTGTCACTCGTGATCTGGTAGCACACCCAACTGCCACACATGAGAGTGTCCAAGGTGTGGAGGACGCGGTGCGGGGAGCGGTCGAATCGGTAGAAGGGACGATGGACCCACATTTGCTCCCATTCGTTCAAGGTCAGGCCGACGGGCAGGGGGGAGCGAGGAGGGTGGAAGAGAGCATTAAACACCTGCAGCAGTTGTCCTCGACCATTGGAATAACTGCTTCGCAGAACAAACTGGTAGACGAGCTGGTAAGTGAGAGCACCAGCACGCTTTCCCCACTTCGGCAGCGGAGGCGACATGAGGGGTGCAAGGGGTCTCCACGGGTACCACTCGGGACGTTCCGCACATGAGTGTATCTCCGGAGTCGGCTGATCAGCATGGGCGAATCGGGTGTCCATCTTGTCGTTGCCGTCACACTCGCGTATTCGATCGCCCACTACTCGATGTCAGCGACGGGCCCACGTTGTCTGCAGACATCGTGGGCGGGCAACGGACCTGGTATACGTGCATCGTGCTGTTCGCGACGCTGAGCCATGCATTAGCACGACAACGGTAGAACGAATTGGCAGACGAGACTGACCTTGATGTGATTGGGAAGTGTCAATAGTCGGCGGACAACGTTTTCGGATCTCTCATACGATAGGCTTCCATCTACACGTACGTGCAGGGGACAGGTTGTGAGGGCATTGCCGACGATTCTTGCGAACATCGTTGGCTCCATATCGCAGATGTGGAGTCTGAGCTGCCCCATGGGAAAATCCATGGTCATGCGCAGAGTACGCTCCCGATACCAAAGTTGATCCGGAAGGGAATTCCTGGAGATTGGGAGGATGGAAGCCGGCTCCGGCAAAGCACGGGGTCGATACTGGACATATCAACTGGGTAGCCATCGGGAAGCGCGGCCCATTCCGGGAAAGCACGAGAGCCAGAGGTATTTCTAGGGAGATACCCCGGTCGAGCGTGGACGAGAGAACACAAACGCCAATCCGGCGACACGGGCCACCTCGTCGGAGTCGTGAGAGAATACGTCACGTGATGAACTTGCGGCGACGCCCTGAGCTCGTACTCGTGGGCGGACCGAGGTGGTTCCATGGTAGTCTACGTTGTCTGCAAACAAGAGATTGGGTTAGCGCATTCGGGTGGGTCTTGGGTGGGCAGGTGAGAGCAAACCAAGTCACACCGGTGGCGCTTGTAATTGGAGGAGTGGCAGCCGCCAAATCGATCCAGGCTCGTGCAGAGTACTTGTGTACGAAGAGAGCCGAGGCTGGAGACAAGAGAGATTAAAAGAACGAGGACAAGGATGGCGGCAGTGGAGGTCGAGGATGGATTTGTATAACGGAGGGTTGCCAGGGCGAGAAGGATTTACTTGTAGGTAAGATGGAGAATAAGGAGAATGAATAGTGAACCGGACTAATAAATGGTGAGAAGTGCCAGGTGAGCGAAGGATTCATGGAGAGCAATGGAGACCCCGGCACGCAAACTGCACATGGACGAGTCAAAGAAGTAGTGGAAGTGTTTTCAATTGCTCCATCCAGACAAAAACTTCCGGTGGAGAGTAGGCGCAATACGTGTGGACGATGATTCGCTCAGCTTCTCAAGATTTCACAAGATGAGATTGGTGTGCATGTACCCCTAGACACAACGATTGTATACTTGATTGCAGTCAACCCACGATCCAGTATTGCTGGGCTTGGAGCGAGAAGCATTTTGCGTGTTGATTTCGGAGAATCAATGGGTGTTGGGAGATCTGACCCGTAGGATGGGTTAAATTGGTGGGATGGGAGCGAAGATCTCTTCGGAGTTCCAGTTTACAGTCACCGAGGTTTTGATTGACAGCAGGCGGTGAAGGTCGCCACCGGTTTAAAGCATGCCCACACTACGTTCTGGCAAGCCTAGACGACAACAACTCACATGGAGCTTCATCTAGATGCCAAGAAATGTAGTAATCTTACGCGCAGCGGCGGCAGAATGTCGTCGAAGGGATTCAATTGGCAAACGCATGCGACCTTTGATGCTAGTCATCTCAATTTGCCTCTTGCAGTGGAAACCTCCAACATCGCCAGAAGCTTTCCGGCGGTTTACTGCTTCGTGACCTCCTGAGTCGAAGAAGGCCTTCACGTTTCTGTCCGCTTGCTCAGGATTGTTCTTCGCTATGTGCAAAACGGGGCAGACTAGTCGGTGCAGAGTCTGGCGTAGAGGACAGGATGACTATACTTCAGATCGACGTCTTCGGCACCGCCGTACAGCTTCAATCATGCGCATGTCATGCGGTGGAGGCTATACGAAAATGACTTACTCGTGCGAGGCGTTATCCGGCGGAGCGGCAGATCGAGCTTCAAAATCTGTTATGGACCTGGGAGTACCTAGCGAGCACGCGGTCGGTTATCTTGGATAGACCATGTGATGTGAACAAGACCTACTTGGCTAAGTACCATCAGCGGCAGAAGTCTGTCTTTATTAAGCGCTTCCTATATGCTTGTCTGTAGAAGATGTTCCGATTTCGATAAATCTAGTACATCCTCGAGCACTCCAGCATCCGAAGAATTAAACTGCACATCTTGGGATACTCAGTTGTCTCTATCGACTTGGGCCCAATTGTCAGGGTTTCAAATGCACGGAGGTATCCAAACCCGGTGGGGCTGATTGAAGCGCGAGTAATCGCATGCGCCTGAGTGGCTGGACAATACCAAGCTGAGTAGGGGTATCTTTCATGTTCAATACGGTAAACGGTTCGAATGGCGGCATTATTGTGAGCTTAATGTGGGTAGTTGATGTGACAAAGAGGGGTCTTCAAGACTGTGTGTGGTGATATGATGTTCAGTAGTAAGGGAAATGATTAAGGTATGAAAAGGTTTGATGGATGGTGTGGATGGATGATGGAGGTGCAGGATGTGACTTGTGAATATCGCCATCCTTTCTTATACAACAGGCTCTATCTACCATGAATGCTCAAGTATGCATTTCTGAAGCCATATGGACGGCAAGGAGCCCCATGTGAAAATCGAAAGTGTTCTGCAAGAGCTACAATACCATAAGTCGAAGATTCTCGGGTGTCATTCTCGGCGAAACTGTTGTGCGCGCTCACGTTGTGGTAATGCAACGCCACCCGGTGTCGGCTTTTCGTTGCCACTTCCGGTTAGTTTAAACAGGTTTTGGCGCACCGTGCAGATTCAGGTCTCTTTTCTTAGCATCGCCGGTCTTCATCGCCGTCTCTTGTTGGTGGGTTATGGACCAGCGCTTGCTTCCATACGCTAATCGATGTGTGTAAAAGCTTCACAAGTTCGATAGAATCGACGGCAGAGACTATATCGATGCTTTTCATCAATTGGCCATTCTCTACGCTAAACATTATCTGGGAGAGAAAAGTACATATCTTCCGACCACAATCGTACGATGTGAACGGAACGATTGCCATGCGGCACTCCAATGCCACACATTGAGTAGCTTTCGGTGTCTTGATGTGATTCGACCAAGGAACAAGCGAGGCTGTCGCCCTAGACCGTGCGTTTTACTCTGCTGGGCTTGATAGTCAATTTTCTCTTTTTTGCTCTGCTTGCTCTGCTTGTTGCCTGGATATGGATCGAGTCTGCCCATCCAGAGACCTGTTTGTGAGTCTTCTTAGTTGATTACTTCTCATTTCTTGACACTTTCGACATAAGCAGATATGTTTTACTGCTGTAGATACTATACCATCGAGGGTCGCCATCATCGAGTCAACACGGTTTGCCAGTATTGCATGGTAAATGACGCTTTTGTACTCCCAATAAGCATACAATACCCAACAACGAATAGATGAGCAGGCCGAACCTTAATATCTCGGAAGACCGGTCAGATCGTTCAAACTTCGCCTTGAGCTCCTATCTAGTCCATTCCAAGGTACATACTATGATCAAAGATACGGCTCTAAAACCAACGCTTATAGCGTCAACACCTATACCGACTCCTGTAAACTACCCCACCCAAGAATTCAACTACGTCAGTAAGCCTCAAATTGAAAGCACGACAAACTTGACAGCTTCATAGTGCGCCCTCATTTGAGCAGCATTGGAACAGCTTGTCGGCGAGGAGCGCACATTCTTTTACAAAGAGAAGTAAGAAGACACGTTTGTAAGGCGGATTTGCGTAAGAGGAGTCAAGCACGAGAGTCGTGCTCAACTGACGAGTCTAATTGCCAAGTTTTGCGAAGATCTCCGATGCATCTTTTAGAGGAACCCTCAGTCTATGTGGATGAAAATGTTCGCAATGGCTTGGCAAATACCACTCGAGGGTGGAAAGTAGAGAAACTGCTGAGTGGTACATCTGATCAAGCTTTCTGACAACGGCCTGTTCTTCGTCGTGGGTGCAGGATATCGTAGTTGCAGTTTCGGCTGGCTCGCCGTCCAGAACTGATTCAAATACAGGTCGAGTAGGGTTAAAACAAGGATCCATGGCGTTTGGCCATCCTTCTCTACTCTTTGGCAGGTTAGCTACACTTGTACAATCGCTTCTAGGTCCTGGGCGTTCGAGACTAGACCGACGGTTGTCACGTTGCACATGGAAGATTTACCATCACACCGTACGCATGGTGCGAGTAAGCCTGCGATGTCAATCTAACAGCTAGCCTAAGTTCTTTGCTGACCGACGGTAGTATTTCGTTTATATCTTTAGCAAAACAAGTCAACAGATCTGCGAGAAAAGAGAATAGATACGAAGACGTGCATTCCATAGAGCCTGGTTTATATCCAGACTGCATGACTTATCTTATTAGAAATTGCACGTTCTCGTCACTTTGTGTGATGCCACGAGCCGGCACCCAGGAAGCATGCTTAGCTTAGTTTACCGGTTTAATAGGTAGTAATCGCACCGGTTGGGTGGCGATCTATTGTTCTTATCTATAAGCTCTTCGATCAATCAGAATAATCGCCTGTATAGCATAAACAATGATTAGCAAGATGTAAAGATAATTACGCGGCTGCATCTTGTCTGACATAGTTATCAAAATCAGGTATGTGTAAATATCTAATGTGATTTCGTAAGCTTTACTACAGATCTAGAGTTGCTGATTTAGATTATTATACGACATTGAAACACTATATAAAGCAGAATCCTGACTTTGCTAGATCTACAAATCGTCTCTTGTAACATGAATTCTAATATAGTATGCTTCTTTCTAGCACTTCATCTTAGTCTAGCTCATGCATTACATGTGCAAATCAAGAATCTTTGCAATGATGTGCGTTGGCCTGCACTAACAGGCATTAGTCTTGATAATCACTCTGTCGTTGATATAGCTTCGCCTCCAGCCCTCGAAAAATTTGAAGATTACAATCTTACAATTCCGGAACCCTGGGCTGGACGCGTATGGGCTAAGTCGTCGTGCAGCAGTAATGGAGAAAATTGCCAGGTAGGTGATTGCGGTCATAAGAATTGCAATGGTTTTTCTTCACAAAATACAACTCTTGTCGAATTCAACATGAAGAATGGCACAGTTTGGTATGACATAAGCTTGGGTAAGAACATGTGCTCTTTGTTCTTCTTCTACAGACACTAATAGAACCTATCTTAGTCGATGGACATACCCAGCCTCTTGAGGTGCAATTTCCGAACTCGAAGTGTGAGACCCGAAGTTGTTCCGTCTCTCCAGGACTAGAGATGCTCAACAATTCCACTTACAGTTGTCCAATGGAAAATATATGGTATCTCGGTGGGTTCCCTCCTGGTTCTGCTAACGCTTCACAGATAGCTGGATGTAAGTCAAATTGTAGCATTCTGGACACAGATGTCGCTTGTTGTAAAGGCGAATTCAATCTACCGTCTACTTGCAAAACAGATTCTAGTCCGGCACTGGCCGAAGCGTGCCCATCCGCATACAGTTACGCTTACTCGGATCAAAATCGAAATGTGGTTTCTCAATGTTGTTCGAACTTGTTGATGACAATTACATTTTGTCCTTCTGCAAGCATAGATTAAGTTATGTAGTTAGCTAATAATGCTTTTTATGTTTAAACACTTTCTATGCAACCCTGTTAGACTGTCTTGTAGTCAATCTGTGCGCAAAGCAACTCTATCTAAGAATTATTTCACCACCTATTGCACATATATACTAGGAAGAGCTGCCCATGCGCCCCAGGGTGGCAGCTCGTGGCATGACATATTACATCTGTATATTGTACTAGGAGAATTGCGCATGCGTTCGGGGGTTAGCTGACGGGGCATCGACGCATCACATTGTTTTTCTCTTTTTGCTTGAATTTTATCTAAGTTAAACTTTGCATAAACTTTATCTTGCGCAAAGTCTTATAAAGTAGTTATTTTATATCTAATTCAATCATTGACAAATCAAATCAATCAAATCAAGAAGTATTATCAAAATCAATGTAAATTCTACAGTACCACCATAATGAGATAACGGGACACCGTATAGTAGCTTCGCCGTGCTAGCCACCACGCCCAAGAAACTGATGATTAAAAAGTAGAGAATGGTATTGCGACGGTATAGTATTCGGGTACGGTGGGTACAAAAAATGTCGACGAAGGCTACGGTACAGCCCTGATCTTGGAAGACGACGCTGATTGGGGCGTTTCACTCAAGAGCCAACTGCACACAGTCGCCGAGAAGACACGTTCTCTTGGTAACGTTGCTCGGGATCAGAGGACTCACAGTCCCTATGGCGACGAATGGGATCTGCTCTGGCTGGGCAATTGTGCTACCCCTCCCGGTCCGCGAAACGCGTATAGTGCTAAGCTTATTGTGTAAAAAGACCAGGACTGGTCATATCTTATCATCCCAGCAGATTTCCTTAAACCGAAAAACGTATTCCTCTTCCTGTATCACAGGATGGCTGAGCACTGCCGGCTCTTACACAGTCTCTTAGAAGAAACCACGGTAGCATATGCAGATGGGATGGACGTAGATACGTACCTACGATGTGGTAGTGTAGAGATAGAAGTGCGGCAGATATCGTCTAGAAATTGGAATAATTGTTCGGCAACAGGCGCTGCGCCCTGCTCTTGGCGCGCTTACGAAAGTGAGTACGGACGACCTATTCTAGGCGGATGCAGGAGACGCATTGCCTGGCGAATCTTTTGAAGGTGCAAAGAGCCTTTCGAATTCGTTAGTACTTCCAGCTAGAAAAGGTAGGCACGGTGATGCAGTGGTGGAGGACACGCGTATGTTATTGACACTATTTCGAGCACTAATTGGAGTAGCAAGGGAAGGGTGGGGGGAGGGGTTGGGGGTGGTGGGTGCAGGAAGGACCAAGCTGGCTATCGAGCTAGATCACTCGCGCGACAGGCGACGGATTGCGTTCTTTTAGAGCGGTACGTATTATAGGAATTGTACTGATGGTAGCAAGATTGCAGGTGACTTGCTCTAATCTTATGTTATGCTGTTTCCTGCACACATATGAAATATAAGCGGAAAGATGCTGGATGCTCTAAGTACCAATGTCATCGCTGCACCTTCGAAGAGATGCTCCGCGTATCTGTTGAGCCGTGTAAAATGCGACCGCACCCGACATGCCCTTGATCGATTATTTATGCTTCAACACTCCCTCGTAAGCGAGCAAGACGTGTCAAGCTGTGGATTTTTCGTGCTATGAATCTTGCAAGCCACATTGCAAATTCTTTGTGGAATGCTGCGCCATGTAGTGTCCTAGAGTGCAGCAAGCCCTAAAACCAAATCGCATTCCTTTCCACGGCGGAAACCACAACGCAAACCCGGGCTCATAACCTGTTGAGCCATCCAAAATGCGACCGCTCCCGACCTGCCCTTGATTGATTATTTATGCTTCAACAGTATCTCGTCGGTAACGTCCTGACTAATACTATTTCGCCTGCCGTCGAAACCTTCTATGATATCCATGCGCTCTGCCAGATCATATCAGGAATTGCTAACCTCAGCGCATCGAGCTGGAGTTCTTCTGGAGCCAGAGTAGATCCTTATCCAGCTTCGATATTTTCTTGGGCGTCTTGCTTGGTGTTTTCGGTGTTGTCGACTTGCTCTGCGTGATCTTGAGCGACGGCTTCAATGACTTTCTTCTAGGCACGCTTACCCGCTTTTGCTGATTTACTGCTTTCTTCTTCACGTCCGTATATACTCGATCTTCTGTGACTCAGGGTCCAGCTGAGCCATAAGTGGCTCAACAATGGGGTATTCGGGTCTGAACCAAGCGCTAGGTATATGAATGATGTCCTCATAGGAAACTGCGGCACGCTGCTTCGATGTCGCATTTGAGGGATCAAAGCCAACATTGCGACCAAAAAGGTGGAGCCATTGACCAAACCACTCTCCCCCTCCAGGGTCCCCGATGCGGATCTCCTCGCGGGATGCTGGCTCACTGGCAAGGTTGAGGTAGTCATCAGGCTGGGTAGGACTAGGGCGATAGGTGAAGTAGTCAAGCCGATCCTGTGGATCAAAGTCCAGCATTGAGGATTCGGAAGTAACTATCGTCTTCAATGATCATGAGTTGAAGTTTTCATGTTGAGCATGACTGGAGACATAGAAGATATAGCCGCGTCGTAGCGGCTTTTGTTATGATTTTGTGTAGCCATGATATATGGAGAACGAATTGTGGTACCTTTATGCACATCGATCTGAGTATGGTGTATTAAGATTAGTCAGGTCAAAGGATCTATGCTGATCCCGCTGTGCCACTGTTGCTGACAAGCCTGAAACATGTCTCGCCATTGAAGGCTTGGTGCTCCTATTCGTAGTATTACTACCTTACTGCGATTAATCTACTACTGCCTCCAATGGGGCTATGTAAGATAGGTCTTCCACACGTCGTACCAACTCATGACTATGGTCACGAAATGGAAACGAGCAGCTTATGCTATGCTATCACAGCGTTCATCTACATTAGAAGCCAATGTACGGAGTACGTCTCATTGTATAATGATGGAAGAGATTATACTCAAGCTTGACAACCTGTGTGCGCTTTCGTCGATTCCCGATGAACGTAAGGAGCTTGATTGGGCCCAAGAACGACTTTTAAGGGGGGGATCTCACTCGCTCCAATGTATACAAGAACCAAAACTTTCTTTGTTGAAGAAGCTATCTTCCTTCTTGGACCTAATTATTAGCGGACGTGCCATCGAACCTCATGGGGACTTCTGTTATACATGGAAGTTGTGGGAATACGTTGATGCTATTGAAACATGTGATCGTAAAGTCACAGAGTACAATGGTGTCAACGTAGATACATGCCGCAGAGACTACCAGCTTGATGAGCGAAGAGAGGAAAAAGTCCCTGTGAGTGTCGATGGGGAGGCGGTCTGGAAAGGAAAGCGTCGTGAATGACTCACTAGCTAAATTTGACGGCCTAGACGATTATTTAAACTGATCAAGACAGCTTTAAAAATTGTCGTAGAGACTGACGAGATCAGGCACTTTGCGGTATGTACTTCCTGATATACGATCAATATCAAGAGCCACAGGCGGCTGCATGTTATACTCAATTAGCAATGCAAAATAATACTTTATCAAAACGTCATCACCATGCAACTAATAGGAACGCCACATTTTCAACAGAATATTTATCCCAAACAAGATCTCCATCAAATGTATCGTTCACGGATCGCGATTCAAGTACCGTTGCTCCTCTGCAAAAAATAGAATTGTTATGGTGTATTTCACAAATTGCATTAGGAATGCGATTGTCACTATGCGACTCCCTCGTCTTCAGAAGAGATGGCTGATGACAAAGAGACCGAACTTTAGTCAAGGTTTCGTGGTACGATTAACCAGGAACACCACTATACCTTGTCGCCAGCATCGCACTTTAGGGTTGATGGTGACGGTGACGAGGTGCACCCCTGATATGTTGTATAGTAGATGGATTGTGCAATGCGAAGTAGTACATATGGCGACGTCGGTATCGACCCGATCTTGGAAAGTATTTGCTGTCGTAAGTTACCCAGTGTGACACCATTGCAATCCTTAGAAATCGCCCACTTAAATCGTTAAGGGAGGCAACATAGAGCAGTGCAGTGTTTATACATCAGTGTAGAGCAGGAGGTGGAGATGGTCAAGAGTATGACAGCGGAGGTGATGTCGCGGGAGTCAAGAACGAATATAGTGGCAAGGCACTCAGAAATTGGCTGTGCTCTGCTTCGCGCTCACGCCATGTACTTTTACCACATAGCCTTTTCAGGGTACCGTGGCCTTCGTAAAAGTACTCAATTCTCCTACAACAATCTATTGCGTGGTCTGATTACCAAGTGGATTGATGCTGACGGTGCTAGTATTGACTCTAATTCCCATCTTGAACATGTCTGCGTTGCTGGACCACGAAGTACGTCAGATACTCTTGATCTCTACTTCTAGCTCCAATCACGTATCTTGAAAAACCGTGACCCGTAGATAAAGAACCCGATGACTGCGAGATCAACTCCGATAAGCAACAACGCTGACCATCTGAGATACACCAGGTCTTTAAAAAGGTTTGTCTCTATGTCCATTGTCGAACAAAAAATGAATCTGAATGAGACAGATAGTGGCATCAAGGTCGATTGTGGCAAGGATGGACAATGTCGATGGAATAACAGTCAAGGTGACGGATCTACTCAGGCTGGGCGAGGGTCTGCCTTCTTTGCCAACTTTGATGGCTCGAACGTAGAAGTGAACATCAGTGCCAGCGACTGGTCGTTTAGCTTCAAGGGTTCCAATTCCGCCCATCTTTGTACGTTGAACGCTCTCCCATCAATTAGCTGCCACCTTTCCGCAAAGCGGCCGGAACAGAGTAACGAGACATATGAGACTTGAAGGTATTTGGGACTTTATTCGAATGAGAAATTACAACTATATGTTCTCTTGTTCTTCTTAAAAATAAAATGTGCTTCTATGTGTTTGTGCTTTGGAAACTCTATTCAGCCATGTATAATATTACATTATTAGAAAGATACTAGTACTAAACTGTTCAATGCAATACTATTGGTTTCAAGAAAGAGACGTTAGAAATTATAATTGATGTAATCGCTTTGTTCAACTCAAGATAGACTATTTATAGATTATTATTTCTAAAGTAGCAAGTCTTTCAATTGCAAGTGAATTAGAAAAGAACTTTATTACTCGTACTAATTCTACTCGCGACAAGGCTTAGGTGGTGCGCGAAGGGTGGTGGTGTTCAACGAGGCTGAAACCTCCTCTTTTCTTGTTCGCAAGGCTCCGGACCATTTGCTATCCATCTATCGAGATCACGCTTTGCAGCTTCGGACCCTCTATCCTCTGTCTTGGCATCTGCCGATGGTCGCTCGTGTTTGACCCTGTACTCTTTCGAGTCAAGAAATGCAACGGACAGTCGATCTTTTCTTAGCGTCTCCGGCTTTGTATCGAAGGAATGTAGATCTCACAAGCCTCCATTATCTGGCCCAGTTCATATAGTCTCAGAAAATTGAATTCGCCCTGCCGGAGTGATTGGAGTCATTCGAGATCTAGAATGGCGTTCGGTGAATTTGGAGATGTCTGTGGTAGCGTCGCCCTTTCGAGAGTCAGCGCCTTAGCAAGTTAGCCGGTTTAGCTCGGTGTTTTGAGGTACTTGTAATCACAGGGGGTTTCAGTTGCTCTTGGGGTGCAGTGCCTAGGATTGAGACTGCCGTATCGGAAAGCCCCTTCCCATACGAGGATCTAGCCGTTGCCAGTCAGTGTACAAACCAACCCGATCAAGATCGCTACCCGACGCCAGCCGCCATGATCAAATGACTCGGCGCTCATGGGTGGTAAACACTTCCAAGTCGCCTTTCGCAAGATCACCGTACAGAGCACCCAGAGCAATAGGTCGCTGTGGCGCAAGTACGCAGAAGGCCCATAGACAGGTATCCTCTCTGCTGTCCGATTAAGCAGACGACATCAACGGCGCAGCTTGCTAGCGGAGCGCAAGCAGCAGATCATGCTCAAGCAGGATGCCTTCACCAATTTTTTTTTCTTTGTCGATACGGCTAGTAGGCTTGGAGAATGTCTGTGCGTGGAGTATGACAAGATACTTTATTCCGCGAGCAATCTTTCGTGTCAACACTGGGCTTCAACACCATCCACGTCTTGCTATGGGTTGCTACGTCCAGATCACGAACTCAAAGCTCGGTCCATGATAAGGCGTGTATACACGATACGTGTGACATGTTCTATTATAACTGGATAACTCTTGATTGGCTCCGGGGCAACTTCTTGCAGTAGGTCGCTGAGGTCATCATTTTTGAATCCAAATCCTAGAAGGTTGTACTTGTGCTCATAGAAGGATCGCAGTCATGTGAGGAAGCGGAAGAGTATAGATCGTGTCGGACAAGATCTGAATATCATCAACTAAAACTTGTAAAAAGGCTCAAAATCGACAACCAAGACGTGACAGCATTCGAACAATCGTTAACGCCACATCTAACAGAGTCCTTCTTTCGACTCTCGAACCCATTCCTCATTCACTCGACGCCCATTTCGGTTCCTCCCTCATGGCTTGTTTGCCGTAACAAAGAAAAATATTATAATCGAAGTTCGTGTTGATAAAACAACAACGAATTTGCAAGTATCGATTTAGTTTTGAACTCCTGTGAGATGGGTTTTATTAGGTTGCTGTCGCAGAGACGTTGGATGCAATGCTCTATCAAATTTCGAATTACCCAACTAATCGTTCTGCGAGCCACTTTGGAGTCTTTTCCGGCCTTTTTGATTACATGAGCTCTGGCCCTGGCGAACGACGGTCAAGCCATGCTGTCAGAAATGGGGTAGGGCAGGGGGCTCTCAATGCTGGTTCCCGAGGTTCAGCAGTCGGATGTGTTACATTTATGTCAGCATACGGCGTTTCAGCGGAGTTTATCGTTATATCTTGTAAGAAAACCAGATTTAGAGGATTTCATGCTTATCTTAGGGCAATATTAGGCAATAAGTATCACTCTTGTGGATTGTCGTCTTTGCTTTAGATGAACCAATCGATGGCTTCATTCCAAACGATTCTATCCCGGGTTTCGACATATCTATTTGTCAACACGCAGTAATTGTCTCACGCGTTGAGTAGTCGATGGTCAAGTTTCTCAGTGGAAACCACCATTATCCCGGAAATGCCGACGACAACAAGAAGCACACACCGGAGCGGCCGTCCATATAGAAGGAACTATTTCAAAGAAGAAGAGACTTCCCACAGCCTAGACAGTTCGGACCTCTCAAATGACGAGCCGGGGTCCCAAGTGGAGCTGTCCCCCGTCGAGATATCAGAAAGCAGCTCCACGGTGTCTAGTGATCAGAGACACTCCGACCTTCTCAGTAGCTCGAGTGAAGATAACGTGTTATTGTCAAGTGCGTTGACCTCTATCGCACTATTACGTAAATCATGTGACAAACTCATTGAATCCATCGACAATATGGGTTCACTTATCAACGAACCAAGCCCCGAGTATACTACAATCCAGGGAGTCACTAACCGTGGAGTCGACCGGAACCCGACAGGCCATATAGAAATACAAGCCCCAACTCATCCTATAAACGCTCTTAACATCCAGCAGCTAGACTTAGCGTACATCATAAGGACTGAGTTGACACGGCTCGAAGCCGTGATTGAAGAACGTGTAAAATAGGGGATTTTACAAGAAGATCTGCGATCTGCAAATGTGATGTTCACGTGGCACGATTTATATTCATAGGCAAACTGCGCAAATCCGATTGTAGAAGTGATTCTGTAATGTCATATTGAACCATGCAAAAGACGACCACCAGTTGTCATGATCTTGATCGATTATATATGCTTCAACATGTCATGACCATGACCTTTAATAACCTTCCAACTGACAGTGCAGAACATTCCCCCCTTTCCTTATTCACACTCCTCTCTGGGAAATATAGACATTTAGGTATTAAGGCAGGTATCTTCAGACATTTCCCTAAGGCCTCTAAGTTTATACAAAGGGCTCATTATTAATTTGTCGAATTGAATCCATTAGTCTCGAGCATGTTGATATGGCATGAGAATCGCACGAGATGGTAATCCTCGCCGTGATTTAGAACGAGACGAGACGTTTACGTTTGTATAAGAGCAACTCACACAGAATAATTCTGCTCTCGCAGATGAAAAAATGATATAACATGAACGACGTGTAGCTCATACGAACCAAATGTACGGCGAGTACATAATCCTTTGTGGGTCTAGCAATAAACGTTGTCCAACGGCCTCTTCATGATAAAGAAAGGCCTCTTCTGGAGAGCGCATTGAAATCCATGTCGAAGCATGTTTCAAGATGAGATCAGGAAAACTAATATACCAGAGGGTAACTCTTTCTACACTTAAGACAAGAGGTGGTAGAGGGTAAGCATTGCCCGAAGCGGGATATGTATACTGATTTCCCAGAATATCCCATACTTCCAATAGACGCTCTCCAGAAGCTTCGATAACGTGACTCCTTGGTAGCATGCTCCTTCGCCCTTAGGAATTGTAGAAAGAGAGCCATTGCAGCATTGAGCCACCAAGGATAGCGAATTCATATTTAGGCCACCCCAAAATGCCAGGATTAGGCAGCACTATACATATAGAAGTGGGATTAAACCGCATTACTAGCACCATATATGTCTGTTGTTGGGTCTTCTTTCCATTGCTCCAAGAGCAGAAGTCAGTATTGCTTTTCCATCAAGTGTTTTCATCCATGGAATCATAGCAACGACATTCCTAGATTCCTTGTTTCTTTCGCTTTGATACGCCAATGAAGCGTCCAAGTCCTCGTGCGATTTTCCCACCTCAGGATTACTGCCTACTTGACAAAGTTGAATTCTGACTTGCCAAGCGAGTGTCTTAAGCTCATCTAAATCGCGAGCTACAGAGACAATGACACTTTTCAAGTCGTCACCAGGGTTGCCGTCGCTGATGACGATAATGTCAAGTGGCTTGACTGCGTCCTTTCCCCGCCGTCTTAGCTTTAGAAGATAGGATCCTAAGATTGAATGCAATTTAGAGCCAACGGTTGTGCCGCTTCTCAGCTGAACGTAAGTGAAACTGGTTTCTACTTCTGCTGGTGTGGTGATGTGCTTTCTGTCGTCACCATTCAAAAAGTAGATTTCAATGCCATCGACGTGGTGCTGCATGCAAATCGATGTCATGGTTTTCATAGCCTCTTTAATTTCGCACCAGGAGCGCGCACTCATGATTCCGCTGTTGTCAATAACGAAACAGATGTTAAATAAGGAAAGAGAGCAGAAATTGAAGTCTCTTGAAGTGGTGGCACGAGCGAAGGAGATGGGTATGGCAGATGATGCTGCACAAAGGTCTAGGCCGGGATCATTCACAACGGACGGGTGATGAGAAGAGGACTTTGGCAATCTCTTTGAGTGAATGCCATGGAAGTGAGACCACTTTATGTTCGCTAGAACATAGGCTTTCTTAGCTAAGACACGTAGATGGAGGTCATTTGAGCTGAACATAACCACGATTCGATACTGAAAGAGTCCGATTGAGAAACGAGAAAAGTTGCGTCACACATGTCTGTTGGCTCAAGATGCGACTTACAATATCCAATATTTGTGAGAGGCCTCATCCATGCCTGATGGCTATAATCTGTCATCTTTTTGACGATCGGCTTGCTTATTACTAATGATCTTTTCATTTCTGCAAAAAGCGAAGATAGCAGACAAGAACGCAAATGCAGACCTTGGAACATTCTCAAACATTATTGACGTCGACGGTCTCTCAGACAGCTCGCTCATCTTCCTCCAAAAAGGGTTTGTATGCAAGATCAAAATCCATGAACAGTTTCTACGTACAAGAACCGCTGAGTTTCGCGACGAGGATCCCATGTACGCAATAGCGGTTGCGAGCTTGCTGCTTACATTGCAAGCGATGGAAGCAGTAGATACAAGTATTCTTCGATAGAATCCAATAAAGTTCTGTACGCTTCTCCATGGCAAAGTAGAAGTCGCTCAATTCGCGAACGAGTTTCTATCTAATATTATTGCGACGTTATCGAATGCCTGATGTATTCGACTTGGGCCATTTCAACAAATAACACTTGATCAACACTGACTACGATTGTCATTACATGTGAGTCACACTAACAAAGCCTGCGCAAATCGCTCGAGTATATAGGTGACATCGCTTACAGTACACTTGATCTCATGGCATCAATGCGCCCTCTCCATGAAAATTGTCCAAATACCATCGATTTACCACCAACATTAGTGCAAATCCACAGAGGGTGTTTGGCGGCAGAATAGATGCAGGAAATGTGGAAAGAAGGCGTACCATAAGCGGCATTACCTTATTGGGTTAGTGTGACTCATCGAAGGGCGACACGAGTACCAGAGAAGCGCGACTCAGCTTTGCGATGTCTTCGACGAAATCCTCGGACCAAGAACTATTCGCCGTATGCCACAGTACGCCAAGGTGGCAAGGAGAAGTGTCCTGCTAAAGAGAAGGCCCATGTGACCAGCTTATGGGCGCTTATCGTGCAAATCAGGTTTCTTGTTCGCAAGCGAAAAAGTGATCGACCTCAAACACCTTGGCTCCTGTGCTGACTGTCAGATCCGTTGCGGATGACTTGTGGACCGTAGCATGCTAGGCGTCAAATGTGCTGACTTTAGCCATGCTGATTGCACTAATCGCGTTCTCCACACTGCCCATGCTGCTTCCTGCGGAAAGCACATGACCATCGCAAAAACCAGCGCTGATAGTATTGAAAGAGAACCAACCCATTAGGTGGTCTCACAAGTTTTCCGATCTTGACTTCTCAAGACCATGCGATGCGATCGTGTTGGAGCCAAAGTCTTTTCAAGACGATTAGATATGCGCTTTTGATTCCGTGCCTCCTCGATTCGTAGTAGTCTGTTGAAAATTTGTTCGAGACTCTCCAATCTTTCCCTCAACACGCGATTTCATTCCTACTAGAGTCAAGCTCGTTTCTCACATAGTCAAGCTCGTTTTTGAAAACGTTATGCTCGTTCCTAATAAGGTCGATGTTGCCTCTTATCTTGTTGAGATCGCCAACAACAAGGCGCCCAAGTATTTGGTATTTTTCGTCGACTCAATGAAGCGACGATCTATTGGAGAAAATCATCGAATTATTTGTGCTGCGCCTAGCAGGTCCACGAAAAGACATTGTGACTAAGTATTTCACAACAGATTGATGCAGTCTCGAAGCAGTGGATTGGGTGTGATCGTGTGAAGAAGCATACTACTACAATACAAGATCGCGCTTATACCATTGCAAGATGCTAACACAAGCTAACATCTGGCTAACCCATGCGAAAATAGAAAGTAGCGCGCATTTTATTATTATTGTTTATTGCTAAATGCTAATTAGTAACATGTTAGTATTGCTTAGTTATGAATTTTTCAAGTTTTATTTTCGCACGAGAAATCATTCTGCTTAGAAATTATTTATGGTTGTAAGCCTATTAGTATCACGATAATATGACGAGTACGCAATATCAAGTTACTATTTAGAGTTGTCATCTATAAGATTCTCTCTTTAGAAAACTTAGAGTACAAGCGCTAATGTAACGACAAGTTTCTATTACACGCTCATTTATAATCTCATATATAGTAATCTCTTATTACACTTTTGTACACAATCTTACGAGCATTGATTATCTTCGAATTGACGATAATTAATCAATACATTATAGAATTTTCTTTGTCTTGGTTATATAAAAACTTTATACTTATAGAATAATTATTAGTAACTGTGACGGTAACCAGGTTGGTATTCGATGTGGCTATGTAACGAGAATACTAACTATGGGGATTGGAACAGGAGGCGAAGGACCCTAGATACTTTATAGGATCCAGAAGGGACGCTAGTCCCGATTGGGCCTAGTATGGTATTCAGGGGTCTGCAACACCTGGAACCGTGACAGTAACTACTTGATTTCGAAAGAATAAAAGTACTTTGCAAATTACAGTAATTGCAACATGTGTTATAGCTTTTGAGCTAGATCTTATTTGATTTGTCAAGAGTTAAGAACAAGTTTACTATAAAGCATTAAAGCTATAGATAATGTTTACAAAACTCTTATTTCTATAGTACTTAACAGTCTATTGGTTCGTTTTGTAACAGGTGAGTGCGCCTGCTCTCTGCTGGCGCATTAGGGTATGAAAGACGTGAGGTATGATAGGCTTGTATTACTATGACCCTAACTATATGAGGTGGGTAGTAGTAGGACTAATCGTTGAAGAACAACGAGGGACGAGCTTCCTCCCTATCTAATACTCGCCATGACGTGTGAGCCTACTCCTCGCAATCTAACTAATAAAAGGAGTCGTAATCAGATGTGCCATTCGTGGCACCCGAAGTCACATGCTCAGTCAAACCCCAAGGCGCTACCGCGCCGGTGGCGCTACGGCCTTACACGTTTCTTTGTTGCTCTTTCCCAAATATAACAAAAAACTACTAATTGTATTTTGTTGCGCAGAAAAGTTGAATCAATTGCCAAGCATCGCTTAGAACATTAGATGAATTTCTGCTTCGCTAGCTTTCAAACTCGCAAGCCTATCGCTAACGCAATTCAACACCAGCTGCAAATTTGTACTCCAGAATCTCGGAAATTCACTTGCTTTCGTAACTGTCATTCTAGTAGAAGTCTTTATACTTAGCAAGACCGATTTAGCCCAAATAGCGAGGTTTCGGAAATTGAGGTGGTCTAGATATTGAGGTGCTGCCCACCTACTAGGAGTGCTTGTCGACCCGAGGGGGGGGGTCCACTGTTAAGTATAGGTAGCCACTACAGACACACCATCTAACACCGCTGGCACACCAACCCCCCGTACTAGGCCTGTTTGGATAATTTGTTGGTCTAAACAACATTGACGTCGATAGCGATAGAAGCTACATTAGAAGTATCTTCTTATTGATCGATTCGAATCCAAATCTAAAACATTTCTTTCCGCAAGCGAGATTTGCGCAGCTTCAATTGAAACACTCGAATTTTAGTGAGAGATCTACGATTATTGATTTTGCGTTTCAAGTTTTTCGCTACTTGTCGCTTAGCTCCCGCAGTTAGAACATCAAAATCTTGAGATATTTTTACACTTGATTCAACTGCTTTACAGTACACGCTATGCGCTTTCGTACAATGTGTCATAACACACAAGTTATAGAGCTCGATTCGCGCTTTCCATCGATGCACAATTTGTGAAGTTCGAGTCGCTTTTGATGTAGATGTGCCGAGTTGAAATAGAAGGTGGTGTGCCAGCAGTGTAGGGGGTGGTGTGCCAGCGGTGTTAGGTGGTGTGTCTGTAGTGGCTACCTAAGTATAAGCCGTATCACACTATCTTGAAAAGTACTAGCTTACGTTACTTTGATGCATGAAGTAACTTATTTCATGCAGCCAGATCGTCATTCGCAATTTGGCACCGCCTCTTTTGCGACAAATCGCGCTTTTCCCCGCCCAAAGCGCCTGCAGGGATAATGCTTGGGTGGAGAGCGCTCGCCCGCGGGTCACGCTCCTCCGCACTGCGATGCTGCCTGTACTACGTACACTTATCTCAATTCGACGTGTGTTGTGCCCTTAATCGTGCACTTTGCGATACGTCCCCCAGCGTTGATAAGTCGTTCAATTATCCTCGGTCGCTTATCATCCAAGCTAACAAGCGCGCTCCTGCCATGCATTGTTGTGCAAACTTGGTCAAAGTACATGTAGCGTCGGCTTCGCCGTTCAGCCCATGCCAAGACAGCCCTTGTCCCATAGCGAGAGCTGCTGACCTTGCTCCTTGCAAGAACATCAGCATCCTTCTCCATGAAGCTTGTAGCTGTGTGGCAAATTCGGTCAACATCGCGCTAAGAACGTTTATCGCATGCGGAGGGTCAACTGTGAGCGTGACATGGATTTTTATTGGTGAGAGCTTTGCGGTTGCCTCTCGAAGTTGTCATCTGGGTGTCAGTTCTAACAAATCCCCGAGTCAGCCGTGTCAGCTACGGTATGTCAGCCAGAACCTCTAAACGTCAGCAGGGCATGCTAACCTGGTGGTTACTAGCGGCGCCTAGCGCGTATTAGCGTCTTACATATGCGGCAAGGGGTTGGCGTCTATTCCTGGTTTTAGGTAGACAGTTCCTCCCTGAATGCAGTTAGCTCCTACTCCTGATGGACCACCCTAGCAAGGTCATCGATCTCGCATCTACCACCAAGGCATACGTCGTGCGTGTTTGCTCACGGCAGTATGTCACTTCCAGATCTTGCGATCATACGATGGTAAGGCGTGTAGTCTTGCAGGAATCGAGAAGAGCAACGCGAGACATAGAGGGACACTGTCTGAAGGCGCAATTCAAGTGGAAGAAACTACAGCCTTGGAGTACATTTGCTGGTCAGTAAAGGGGGCCAAGACGTCGAAAGCGCGAGGATCCAAGACTGGTCTATGCTTATTCCGTACGTCACGCATCCGAGCCATCCGCCCAGTGTTTCAGCAACCCTTGTTGACGTCAAGTGAAGATGACCCAAGCTGATAAGCCACGCAGGATAAGCCCCGGTTAGAGAAGGGTATGAAGGCGATGTCCTACCTTTCCGTCTTATGATAGCAATGGGAGGGGAAGGGCAGCATATCAGACAAGCCAAACGGGTTCGCTTCGACATGTTGAATATAGAAGCGGCAAAAAGCGGGAAATTCTCGTCTACGAGGGAGAAAGTGTCCCAAGAACCTCTGTCGATTAGGCCGAAAGAGCAACATCCGCTGACTTGGAGCCGCCATCCGACCTGCGCGACACCGAACATGACACAGCTTGCCATTGGGAAAGATCAAGACATATCTTTGAAGCGAGGGGACAGGATTGTCGCAACGCGTAGATCGAGTGCGAGTCAGTCCAGAGTTCAGATATATTGTTCCAACGTGGACAGCATTGTGATTAAATCCACTAGCTGTCGCCTCGAAATAGCGAGGCAATCGAAAATGGGCACGCTAGATAGGCGCTAAGTACTAAAATCCAAGCTAAATGTAACCCTTCCCGGACCACCAGCTCGGGCTGTCACCTGGCTCTAGCAGTCCTGGCGCTGCGGTAGTGGAGAAAGAGGAGGAAAGAGCGCTGGCTGCACCATCGCTGCACTGACCCCCATTGGAGATCCTATCATCGCAGGGGGGGTCGATGGGTGCATCACCGCTAGATCGACGGCCACTGGAGCCTCTATCGTCGCGGATGGGGCTGGAAACATTGCGGTTGTTGCCGATGGTGCTAGCTGCATCGTCGCTGAATCGATTGCCAGAGTGACATACCCTCTGCCATTGCAGCTAAGGCACAACATGGGAGGCCCAAAGAAAGCAATCGCACATGATCGCTGCGGAGGGGGCAAGAGATAGTCGGGACACTCCT